>Ga0209347_1000393_pt1 | contig 116998 bp, 94 predicted proteins | sample AutmiccommuBRH23_FD_187382 | JGI IMG/M metagenome (GOLD analysis project Ga0209347, IMG submission 187382) | Deep subsurface microbial communities from Mt. Terri, Switzerland - Autotrophic microbial communities BRH/23 (SPAdes) (version 2) | ecosystem: Environmental > Aquatic > Deep subsurface >...
TCAAACCTGACGCGACCCTCGTCGCAGGTTTCCATGACTGGCTAAAGAAAAAACGATACGTGAAAAAAGGTGAAAAAGGGATCCCGATCCTTGCTCCATGTGGCATCAAGGTTTTAGAAGAAGATGGTAAAGTTATCGCCCAGGAAATGAGATTTAAAACCGTGTATGTTTTTGATGTTACACAGACAGACGGAGAGCCACTACCAGAAGCCCCGGAATGGAAAAGCCCGGAGAAATACCCTGAACTGGAAGACATGCTGATCAGATATGCCAAATCACTTAATATCAAAGTAGATATAAAAGACTTAAGCGCCATAGGAGCGCAGGGATACAGCGCAGGAGGAGAAATCACCCTCGACCCCACAGCAGGAACCAAGACCTTAATTCATGAAATCGCGCATGAGCTCCTGCACCATAACGAAAAATCGAAAAAGAGGCCACGCCAGGAAGTCGAACTCGAAGCCGAAGCCGTCGCCTATGTTGTCGCCAGAGCATTAGAAATTAAGAACCTGAAATCTCCCAACTACCTTGCAATTTGGGATGCAGATGGTAGAAAAATTCTGGACCGCCTTGACCTGATTCGGGAAACCGCCAACAAGATCCTGACCGCAATCTTTCCAATGAAATAAAAAAATCGCCAAAAGCAGCCAGGTCAAAAATCTGGCTGCTATATTATTGACATAATATGTATTCCGTAATATTCTTTATTTTATTCTGAAGAATAAGGACCTGATCAAATGGCGATTGAAATTAATAGAATTGTTAAAGGTCACCGGTATGACACAAGTATTTCGATTTTATTGGCGACTGATGAACAAACCAGGAAAAAAACAAAAATCACAACTTACCTTTACAGAACAAAAAGAGGTTTATTCTATTATGTCAGGCAATTCAATGATATTGATAAAAAACCGCAACTTGCTCCCCTGACTAAAGAAAAAGCAGAGGAACTATTCAAAGAATTGCCACAAAAATATCAAGAATTCAAAGAAGCCTTCGCAGACCCTGACGACATATTAGGAAGGCCGCCATTATTTGAAAAATCGCTTGTCAAGACTTCATTTTGGCTAAAGGATGAAATGATCGAATGGCTGAAAAAACAACCAGGCACCATGAGCGAAGTTCTTAGAAACCTGATCGAAGACGCAATGAAAAAACACCCTTAACCAACCGCTCGCCTGGCTGGACGCTCCGCCCGCCCTTCGGGACGACCTCCGCGCCAGCCAACCTCGCTTCTAGTTGTTCCATTCGTTTCTAATCGTTTCCCCAGGAAAGAAAATTACCAGGCAGATTCGTTTTGTAAAACAAATATTTATTGCTATAATCTCGAAAGTTTCTAAGAGTATTGTTGTAAATGCATGTACCTTTGAAATGACAAACTTATTAATAATCTGTACTTTAACAACCAAATATTGAGAAAACTAAAAAAGCAAAGAAGAAATGTATGGATTATTTAATAAGCTAAATCATAGAATCTTAAAGAAATCTCCTTAAATCACAATGTTGACATAAGGTATCCTTTATAGTAAACTTTTGTTCGTCCTACGGGCGCGTAGCTCAATGGTAGAGCAGTGGCCTTTTAAGCCATTGGTTCAGGGTTCGAGCCCCTGCGCGCTCACAAAAATATTTCTGAGTTATCTCAGAAATATTTTTTTAATCATTATTGGTGTAACAAATATTTCATCAACTTTTTCAATTTTCTCGTTATTAAGTTATTAAGGTTCTGGAAAACGTAATAAATAAATTACGTGATTTCATAAGAAAAATTTTTACTACATTAGTTTTTGAATTACTTTGTTTGATTCTATTTAATTTGGTAATTAATCAAATTAATAAATAAAAAAAAATATCTTAACTCTTTCTTTGACTTGTGTCTTTTCTTCTCCTGGGAAAACGATTAGAAAAGAATGGGACAACTAGAAGCGAGGTTGGCTGGCGAGGACGTCGTCCGGAACGGCGGGGGAGGTCTGCCCATCCGGATGGTGATTAACCAAATCCGTGTCTTGGAAATATCCTTGGTGCTGGTTTGGCTGGGAGCTGGTTGCTGGATGATCCGCGATTTACTGTGTAGAGGTGACGCGGCGAACCAGAATAATGGACGGAACAAAGGAAAGGGTGAGGTGAGGAGTTGTGTATCTTAAGGAGAGGGAAGGAAGGTGGACGTAAGGTGATGGGGAATTGATGGGTCAACCCCGCTGAAATTTCGAGTTCTTTTGTCTTGTATTCCATAAATAGGTTCCTTAAGTAACTACTTGTGGCTGGAGTATCTTTCTTTCTCTTTCTTATTCAAGAAAACAATAGAGATGATGGTCTTAATCCAATTGGAAGTTGTTTAATACCATAAATTCCTGGCCAAAGGTATCATTGTAAAAGTTAATTTTTACGACAGCACTTTTGACATTACCAATAAATCCTGTTTGAAACCCAAAATCAAGAATTCTGGCAGGGGACTCTAAATCCTTTATTCTTTGGCGCGTTGTTGAATCCAGTTTGATATTCCAAATTACTTTTGCGATCAACGACCCTATTAATCCAAATATTCCACCAACAGCGCATATTGGACCAAGAAATTCATTAATAAAATCCTTATGTAGTGGGTTCGCATCACCACTCGTCAAGAAAATAACAGTGCCAATTCCAAATCCTACCAAAAAGCCAATCGCTAAACCAATCAACATTACGGGTTTCTCGGTCTTTTTGATGGTTTTTAGCTCGTCAATACAGGATTGGCATATCAGTAATGTCAATGATACACTGGCTGTCGTGGCAAACTGACGAACTTCTTTGGATTGTATTTGGAATTTCGATATCGGATTTACTGCTCCGCAAACACAACATTTCATTGGAATGGAATATTTATTTTGGTAAGGAATGACTACATTCATACTCTCCTCCTGATAAGGGTTTTTTCAATTCACCATATCCATTTTTCTTTCTTTCCTCTGGCTCATTGTGAAGTAGGGGACGTTTTTAACGTAAACGAACTGTAATATATTGGTTTTTCGAATCATTCATCTTTCAATTTGCAAAATCACCAACTGGATCTCTTAACAATAAAGAAGCAATTGGTGTATTCACCACCGCTTTCCAGGGTCCAATCACCTGACCATGGGGTAATTCCACTGTCGCTGGTTGACTCCACTACAACGAAATATTGACCGGGATTAATAATGTATCGTCCAACAGGTCCCAAATTGGGGCAGAACAAAGGGCTTGCATAGTAGGTGGTGCAGGTACTGCAAGCCTCCAACTCCTCAATGCGATTCTCAGATCCAGAGAACACGATCCTTAAACTCTCGGGAGATTCGTTGCGGATAATAACAACCGTTGAACCATCTTCTGTAGTGCCACTTTGTTCCGGTGGAGGTAATTTTCCTGATCCATACTTTTTTGCTCCATTCACAATGGAGCGGAGCAACGCTGATTCCACTTCTGAAGCCAGAGGATGGTCAGAATAACCATTTAGAAATAGCTCGTAATAATCATTGGCTAATACAAAAAACTCAGTTTTTTCATACAGTTGACCACAGGCAAAATAAACAAGGGGTAGATTTGTATCTTGATGTGGAATTAGATCATTTATTAAGAATTCGTCAATCTGTTTGCATAGTTCATCATTAACAAAGCTATCAGGTTCATTCTCGCTATAAATTGATTCAGCCTTATTACGGGCAACTTCAACAAGTGGGCTAGCAGTGTAAGTAGTAATAAAACTATTATAGGCAATAAGAGCGCCGGTAAAGTCTTTTGCCTGTTGTTTGGCAACCCCTTCCATGAATGCAACACATTCTAATTTTTCCGAACCGGCAAGAGATCTTATCTCACCATCAAAGAACGTCAAAGTAGTTAGCGCTTTTTCATAATATTTGATGGCCTCAGCGCAATCAAATTTTTGGTAAGCTTGGTGACCTAGATTGTAGTTTTCATAATCATTGTTACGGTGAATAATGAGGGAACCAACAATGGCGATAACTAGAAGCACGATCACACCACAACAACCAAGTGATGTACGAATTTCAGAGGGTGTTAAACGAGTTTCAGAGGGCATGGTCAGGACCTTTCTTCTTCCTTCGGGTTTTGGAACTCCATGCGAGTGTGAAATCATCAAGTCGCTAATTTGGAACTTGATCGGTTTACAAAAGATTATTTTAATTGTAGAACTTTTTACCAAGAATAACAATCTCGCAATGAAATCCAATCCAAAATGCAAAAAAAATACATGACTAAATTCGTGGTTAAGACCTGAGCGAATGGGGGTACTGGAGATTGGAACAGGGATAGGATTTTGTCGAGATACTCTGCGGATCAGGGTTTGGATATGATATGCCTGCGGTTCTCTGCGCATGTTGACAATTGTAGAAAGCCGGTGGGCAGGGCGACGTCGTCCGGAACGGCGGGGGACGTCTGCCCCCCGGCTGGTGTGTGACCAAAACCATATCTTGGATAGAACCTTGGTGCTGGTTTGGCTGAGAGCTAGTCGCTGGTGTGGCGTGGTTTGGTGTCGGTGTTGGAAGATCCTTTTTTTGCTGTGTAGAAGGGACGAGACGAACACGAAATGGAGGAGTGCAGCGGTGGCCAGGCTGCGGCTTTTAGTGCCCAATTTGCGTTTCCCGGTTTTGGCAAACCCCAAAGGATTGTATGTTTGGGGTTTGCAAAAACCGGGATGACTGCGGGTGTTCTTCCGCAGTAGCAAATTGATCAGGCACGGCACAATGCGGGTCTTTTTCCGCTTTGTGAAAAGCAAAGGCTGAGCCAACCGCAAGCGGGGGAATGAGGGGAGGAGCGGAACGGTCGAGATCAGGTTCGGCGGTTCTGAAAGTATTCTTTTCTCCAAGATAAAATCAAGAAGCAGAAATTAAAGCAAGAAGCACGGCAGCCGCGGCCGGCAGCGCGCCTGAAAGGCGAATGGCAGCAGAAATGTTTTCCCCCTAAGAGCGTTTAGATTTACCTTGCTGCGCGTGAAGGGCGGAGGGCAGGCGTGGTGGGCTCACCCGTAACGCGCATTGAAAGGGGGGTATGGCACGCGCCAGGGGGGAAAACAACAGCCGCGAGTCTGCCGGCGTAGTTCGGGAATAATGTCTAGTCTATCGGTTTGGCTCAGGGGCACGAGCCACAGGCGAAGCGTCTGCTGGAGCCGGTGTAGGGCGGCTAAGTTTACAGAATAATTTCCAAAAGCCGTTCAATCACGGTTTCCTTTGGTCTGGTTGCGAGTATGGGAATTTGTTCGGTCTGCGCTTCTTGAGTGAGCCACTGACCAAACAGCCAACTTGCATGTGCAAATGCTTCTTGCACTTCTCGACTGGCTGAACTTATACCTCGTCCACGCCTGTGTATGTTACTTAGGATTTCATTTTCATCATCTTCGATCAAAAAAACTGCCCGTACCTTTTGACTGATATCTACACTTTCAAACCCAGGGATTTCGCTAAATGTGTGTTGCCTTGCGAGCGATGGAAGAATGCCATCTCCTTCGATAATGATTAGCCCTGAACCATCTACAACGATATGATGTGCTATGATTTCTCTCAGCGGCTTGATCATTGCATTCCCTACTCGCACCCAATCTTTGACAATCGAGTCGGGCTGTTTCCAGTGTTCGGGTTGGTAACTGAGAAAGACATGCAAATCGGGGTGTTGTTTTGACGTTGTCACTTGTTGTAGCGCAATACGAACATCATCAACCATTAGAGATGGTATGTTTAGCTGGCAAACAAGTGCTCTCGCCAGATATGTTTTTCCTGCACCAGAATTTCCTCCTATCAGCAGGACGCGCCAATCACTCGAGTTCATTTATTATTTGGTTGCTCCTTTTATGCTGCCCAACTATTAATTATACAGAATAGTGATATGCAGCATTTATGCTGTGTATCCAACTAAATAAGCGTGTTATGCTATAAATACACTTGGTTATCTGAAACATAATACTGCAATCATAATATTAATTGTACAAGAACAACTATTAGGTAAGCAAATATTTATAAGTAATTAAGCTACTCAATAATCAATAAACTCTTTTTCGCTTGAAGACAAATGAGGGCTCGCCCGTAACGCGCATTGAAAGAGGGTTATGGCACGCGCCAGGGGGGTCCTTCGGAAACTCGTCTTCGCCTTACGGCTCGACACCTGCGGCGGACGCGAGCTGCCGGCGCAGTCTGGTTACCAGGTCGACCTTAATGCAAGGCATTCTCTTCAAGGGAAATGCCGGGGATGGGGAGAACGATCTGGGAGAAAGACACCAGGTTTTTTTCTAGATTATGGATTAAGTGTTGGAGAGCTGTCCCATGCACTTGGGACGGCTCTCCAACACCTGACACGGAAGGGAAAGAACAGACTGAGGTTTAACTAGAATACGTTAAGAAACTGGAGAGCTCTCCCGCGCACCTGGGAGAGCTCTCCAGGGCACGGGAAGGAAAGTCAAGACTGCGTACTTAAAAAGATTGCGATTAAGCTGGGGAAGGTCGTCGATGCACCATGACGACCTTCCCCAGCCCAAGCCGGAAGGGAAAGAACAGACTGATTATTTCTTTACTTCTGTGCGATGTGGACACCATGTCCACGGACGAACCACCTTAACATAGAACGGATACGTTTACTGTCAAATGTTTTAAAGCGCGAAAACGACCTGAAGAGTGGAAGACCCTGACCAACGGGAGGTGTTGATCCACTCTGAAGCCGTTTTGGCGCGTCTGTACTGCGGCTGGATTAACCAACTGCGCAAATTGTGGCGTGCCTGGATGGACTTCCAGGCTGGCCACGAATTGCGCACATGGGAGGGAAAGTCTAGACTTCGTACTTAAAAAGATTGCGAATAAGCTGGGGAAGGTCTTCGATGCACTATGACGACCTACCCCAGCCCAAGCCGGAAGGGAAAAAATAGACTGCGGTTTAACCAGATTGCGTTCAGATCCTTGGGAGGGAAAGTTCAGACTGTGTTCGCGCGCGAAAGATGCCTAAAGTCGATTTTCAGGTGGCTTAATACCTGAAAACGATCTTTTGCATCATTGGCGCGCTTGCTTGACAGCCGGCGTACAACTGGCGCAAATGGTGTTTTTCCAGGTCTCTATGACTGGAAAACACGATTTGCGCTCATGGGAGGGATCACGGCGACGGCGTTCAAGTCCAGCTAAAATGCGGAGAAAACCCACTGAAGGGAACAGATCGACGGAAGATGTTATGTTAGATTTTACCCGCCACCACCACCCTATCCCGGCCCTGGTGTTTAGCAAGATAAAGTGCATCATCGGCTGCTTTCAATACCTGTTCGCCTGTGGTGCCCTGATCCGGATAGATTGCCACGCCAAAAGAAATAGAAATTTTTTCCAGTGTTTGATCCATAAATACGATATTTTGTTGCTTTACTTTTTCGCGTACTTGCTCGGCACGTTCCCGGGTTATCTGGACTGAAGCGCCAGGTAAAACGATCACAAATTCCTCACCGCCATACCGGCAGGCAATATCGGCCCACCGGACGTGGCTTTCAATCAACCTGCCAAATTCAGTTAACACCTTGTCACCTGCAGCATGACCATAAAAATCATTGACGCGTTTAAAATGATCGATATCCATCATGATGATCCCGACTGGTTTTTGCTCTCGGTGAGCTCTTTGTACTTCGCGTTCAAGGGTTTCTGTGAGGTAACGGCGATTAAAAAGACCGGTCAAAGGATCGCGAATCGTTTCTTCCCGGAGCTTTGCCTTACTTTCAATTAATTGGTTCGTCTGGATGTCAATCTGCATCAGGTCACGCTGACTTATCAGGTTGAAAAGTATACTGAATATGGATGTAAACAAAATAAAAATTAAAAAACTAGGCCAGTTAATAGTTGTTGTTACAGCACCAAACGAAGGTAATGTTAATAAAACCAGAATCTGTATGACCGCAACCAAAACAGTAACTAATGGGCGAAGCAGAATGCTGGATAACATGATCGAAAAGATAATGTAGGAGAGTGGAACAAAATCGCCCTGAATAATGGAAATATCCATTATCAATGAACCCCAAGGACCCAAAACAGCAATCGCAACTGTCAGTACTGCAGATACCTGGTAAAAACCTTTACGATTCATACTATATGCCAAAAAAACCAGGATTACCAAACCAACGATTAATTGGGTATATTCAGACCTGCGGTTACCATTTGATTCATTAATAGTAGTCATTACAATGAGTGAGATGACCATGATAAACAGAATGGATAACAACATCCAGGAAAGCAGGTAGGACCTGCGGCGAATGGGTGCTGGGTGAGATGGTGGTATATACGTTAACCAGCTGATTACCAGATTTGATCGGGTTGTTTTTGAGTTCTGTTCTGCCAAAATATCTGAATCTTCCAGACTGCCCATAACAATTTTTTTGTCCTTACAATTGGTTAAAGTTGGAAACGTGAACCAATTAACGTACTATAGACAAACTTTGAGTAAAAGATAATGTAAAAAGTAATTGGTGATATTTTTACTCACACTCGTCATATTCGCCTGAATATTAGCGGTTTGGGAGAGAATGTCAGGCAAACTAAAAGGTGAAAATTCCGGAACAGGAAACTTGCGTGGGAGGGAGGGATTAAGATAATTGATGGTTTCCTACCTGGCAAACACTGGTCTCTGTTGAAAATCATTTAGAAGGTAATAAATATTTTTGTACTACATTCACGATTTCAACAGCATAGGGTTGTGGGATTACCTCTGAGATGACACGGCAGTATTCCTGGATATTTTTTTGCATGCGGTCCATACTGATTCCATCGTGAGGCAGTCGATCTTTTGCCCAGCTTAGCTGATTTGCCAACAATGACATGTCGTTAATTTGCATACAGGCTTCCAGGCTCGATGAGGTGAATTCAAACCCGGCACGTAGCGTATTTTCAGCTTGCTCCCCGAGATGGTCAAATGCTCCGGGCTCCGCCAATAATCTTTCCACAAGGGAGTCAATAATTCTTTGTTTGTTTTGTTTAAATTCTTTTTGTGCTTCTTTAGATATGTCAGGTGAAGATAACGGCATCATTTTATATCCTTTTGTTAATTAACTAACAGGTTGGCTTTCTTGACTGCATCAAGTGCATCAATTCCACTGAAATGCACACCAAGATTGGTGTAAAGTTCGGGCTGCTGGATGAAAGGCATGCCACCTACCATTACCGGTACACCAGCAAGGCCAAAATTATCCATTTGATGGACAAAATCGGTGATGGCGCCCAAATGAAAAATCATTTGGGATGAAAGCCCAACTAAATCGGCTTTCATTTCGCGTGTCATTGCCAAGAAGGTCTGCGTTGGTACAGCTGCCCCAAGATAATGGACCGTCCAGCCATCCTGCTCAAAAAAATCAGCGACCATGCGCACTCCTACGCGGTGATTCTCACGATCCACTGCGCCAATCACCAGCGTTTTGGGTTTGGTGACTTTCGGTTTAAATAGGGGATGTAATTCTCCCATCTGTCTTTCAATGATGGAAGTTACCAGATGCTCCTGGGCTACGCTGACCTGGTTGGTCTGCCAGAGTTTGCCAATTGAATAGCCAGTTGGTTGGAAAATATCCAGGTAGATTTCATTAACCGATAACCGCAGATCAAAAGCCGCCGAAACCACTTCGTCTGCCTTCCTTCCACTACCTTCAATTGTCACCTGAAGATATTTGGATTGTAAATCTGACTTAATATCCATTATGTACCATCCTTTTCATAGTTTACCGGCAATTCAATGGTTGCCGTCGTACCGAAACCGAGCTTGCTTTCAAAAATTATTTTGCCTTGATGGCGTTGAATAATTCCGTAGCTGACAGAGAGCCCTAACCCGACCCCGGTTCCAACAGGTTTTGTTGTAAAAAAAGGTTCGCCCAGTTTTGACAGTGTTAGTTGATCCATACCAACGCCTGTATCCTCAATTTTTACCGTTAACAAATCATTTTGACAACTGGTGGTTATCGAAATTGACCCTTCATTGTCAATAGCCTGAATTGAATTCGTGAGCAGATTTAAGAACACCTGATTGATTTCACCCGGATGACAGAAAATCTTTGGGATGTCGCCATAATTTTCATGTATAGTGATTTTCTCTTTGCACATAGGTGTTACCATATTGACAGTGGAGCTTAAACCTTCGGTTAAATCTACCTCTTTAAAGGCAGCTTCGTCCAATCTAGAAAAATTTCGGAGAGATTGCACAATCTTTTGGATGCGTTGAATGCCTATCAGACTCTCATGTGCGGCATCTTTAAGATCATCCCATAAATATTCCAGGCCAGATTGTTTTTCAAACTGAATTATTGAATGCAGTTGATCGGCTTTAACCAGCATCTTTAGTTTTGAATATTCATTAACCAGTGCTTCGAGCATCGCGATTTTCTCTTCAAAAAAGATATTATTATTCTTGACAAAGCCCAAGGGGTTATTTATTTCATGAGCCACACCTGCCACCATTTGGCCTAGTGCTCTCATTTTTTCCGATTGCAGCAGTTGGGCCTGCGTTCGTTTAAGTTCAGCATGCGCTTTTTCAAGCTGCAATAAAGCACCTTCCAACTTCTGGTTTGTAGCGGCTAATTGGGCAGTTAATTCCAGTTTATCCGTTAAATCGCGACCAACGGCACCAATTCCGACTAAATTATTTTCTGTATCGTGCAATAAGCAGGTGGTATATCCCACCAATATTGGTTCGCGATCCGGCTGAGTGTGGTCCAGTTCCCAATCGAACACTTTGCCAGTCTCAAGGGTGGTGGTAACCATATTTATTGCTTTTTTATGACTATAGCTATCCAAAACAATGGTGATTGGTTGGCCAATTAAAGTGTTGGCGGTTTTTGAAAATAATTTTTCTGCTGCATCGTTCAAAGCTATAAACCTTGCTTCCGGATCCAAGGCAAAAATAATATATTCGGTTTGGTTAAAGATAAGGTTTTCAATGTTCATGATCACCTCTCTTTTTGGCATTCTTGCGCAGATACATATTTAAATCAGACTGGTTAAGCAATCTTTCGAGCGTTTCATCTTCTGAATAGTCAGCGATCGCAAAGCCGATACTGACACTTAACTGGATGGCCTCGTTATTTTCAACTGGCATTTTGAAGGATTTAAATTGTTCACTAATTCTTTCAGAAATGGTTCCGGCTAATTTCTGATCACAATCCGGAACTATGATGGCGAATTCGTCCCCGCCATATCGACAAACGACATCACCAGGGCGAATGCTCTTATTCAGCAATCTACCAATTTCATTCAGTGCCTGATCACCAATTAAGTGACTGTGAATATCGTTGATTTGTTTAAAATTATCCGCATCGAGCATAAAGACAGCCAAAGGCTGATTTGTAAATTTCGCCCGAGAATATAAACGTTCAGCCATCTCAAAAAAATAATGGCGATTGGCCAACCCGGTCACGGAGTCGATCCGAGCTTGACCTAGAAGTTTTTCCTTTACTTGTGCATAAATCCTGGCAAATCCGATCTCGTTGCTAATAGCAGTTAGCAGCAGCAAATCATCACCGAATTCACCAACAGATTCACGATACAAAGCTAATAATCCAATAATGTTACCCTGGTCCACTATTGATGAAATAGCAGTTGAAACATATGGCTTAAACAAGAGTGAATCTGCAATTAATTGCAGAGCATTCCGACTCTCGATATTAATTGTAATTGTGCGGCTTTTTTCGTACCCAAAAGACTTACTTAAAGATTGTTTTGAAATAGGGTTGGATGCCAGGAAGTTTAATTGATCGGGATTGAATCCATTCCCGCCAAAAAACTCTAAATTTTGACCACTCTCTTCAAGGAAAAAAGCAGCTGCTGCTTCAACTTGAAATGTACTAAGGCAAATATCTAAAACCAATTCCAACGCTTGCTTAAAATCAGGGTTACGATTGAGAATACTTGCAACTTCATTAATTGTCTTTAAAAATAAAATCGTTTTTTGGCTTTCCGTCTGGTCATGAATGACAATAACGACTCCGTTTTGATTCTCCAGTTCGAAAATTGGCGTTACAGTAGTTTCAACAAAAATAGGATCGCCTTCGGCAGATACTAATTTTTTAACAAAAGCTCTTTGTTTGCCTGCCAATCCTTGCATAACAGCATCGAAAAGCCGGGGAAACGTTTTTAAATCGGTAACTTCAAGATTTTCTGTTTGAAATATGTCATTTAAAGATAGAAAACGACGAAACGCTGGATTATAGTAAATGCTGTGCCCATTATTTCCAATTAAAGCAAAACCGTCATTAAGCTGATTAAGATATTCATAATCAGACAATCTGTCTGAATACGGGTTCGTGACCAGTTGTTTTAATGCAGAATGCAAGGAAGTTGGTTCATTGACTGAATTGATGAATTCAAGAAATTTCTTTATTCCGGCAAGGTTCTTAGAATCGAATTCTCGGGTTTCCTGATGCTCATTTTTGTCTTGATTAAGGAGATGCTCATAAACTTCTACGACTTCAATTAATTTTGTCCTTAACGTGTTGATATCCCAAGGTTTAGGAACAAAACCGCGCACGCTGCCTATGTTGAGGGCTTCAACCAGGGCAGACGAATCTGAATAACCGGAAAGCAAAATCCCGTTTATTTGCGGTTTCCTTAAGCGTATTTCCTTAAGCAATTCTACGCCAGTCATACCGGGCATACGCTGGTCAGTCAGCACAACGTCTATATCATTGTTGTCAATGACCTCTAGCGCCTCCCTTGCCGAAGCAGCCGTAATTACAATGAATTGGTCCCTCAGGCTGCGCGATAAAGAACGGGTCACGTTCAATTCATCATCCACTATTAAGAGCTTTGGCTGAACGGCGTCTAGTTTTTTTAGCATAAGATCTGGTTTATCATTTTCTTATTTCCGGATTTTAATTACTTTCCTGATTTCGTCTGACAGCTTCACGATATTGTCTGACTGCTTCATCCAATTTTTTACGCAGGAAGTCATAATCCCAGGGCTTGGGAATAAAGCCGCTGACATTACCTAAATTAACCAGCGTGATTAATACACTGACATCGGAATATCCTGATATCAGGATACCCACAATCTCCGGCTTTATTTTCCGGATATTTTCGAGCAGTTCAACACCAGTCATACCGGGCATGCGCTGGTCGGTAAGGACGACCATCGGATTGGAACGCCTGACGATCTCATAAGCTTCTTTTCCGCTATTAGCCGTCAGAACAACAAAATCATTGCGAAGCGTGCGTGCTAATGAGCGGGTTACATTCTCTTCATCATCGACAATTAATATGGTTGGTTTAGCAATTGAAACATCTTCAAATATATAGCTATTAAGAAAAAGTTCAACGATGGCAGGATCGAAATGGGTGCCCGCCTGTTCGCGAATGTATTCCATTGTTTTCATTTCCGGCCAGGCAGCCCGGTACGGACGGTCTGATCGCAATGCATCCCAGACATCCACGATTGCAAATATTCTGGCTGCAAGTGGGATTTGTTCACCTTTTAATCCGCGCGGATAACCGGAACCATCCCATTTCTCATGGTGGCAGTAAGGAATATCAAGGGCAGGTTTTAAAAATGCAATGGGAGATAGCAGTTCATATGCATAAACCGGGTGTTTACGCATAATGACCCATTCTTCATCCGAGAGGGGACCGGGTTTTAATAAGATATGATCGGGAATACCCATTTTGCCAATATCGTGTAAGAGAGCTCCTCGCCTGATTTGAACGAGTTCTTCGTTTTTGATACCCATCGATTTCGCGATTCGCAGGGTAATCTTCTCCACACGCTGGGTATGGCCCTCGGTCTCTTTATCACGCAAATCCAATGCATGCGACCAGGCTTCGATATTTTCATCATAGGCAATGATTAATTCATTAATCGATTTCTGCAAATTTTGGAATAATTCGATATTTTCAACCGCAATAGCAGCCTGACCTGACAAAGCAACCATGAAATTATACGAGCTCTCATCAAAAATACGATGAGTTCGGTTGAAAATTTCAATTAAACCCATCAATTTACCTTTTGCAATTAAAGGCACTCCGAAATATTCAACGAAATGCTCTTCGATCAGTTGGGGGGAAGCCTGTAGAAAATCATCCCGTGAAAGCAAATCTGCAACATGCAGGATTTTGCCGGAATTAGCAGCCTGGCCAGCAAGACCCTGACCAAGACGCACATTGGAGAATTGTAAAGCCGACGAATGGAATCCCAGATTACTGACAAAATTCAAGGTATTTGATCCGGACTCAAACACAAGGAAATTGGCTGCGTCAACATCCATCTGCTGAAGGATCTGAGCCAGGATCACATCTGCAGTTATATGTAAATCGAGACTGGCATTGATCGTTTCATCGATTTTTCTTAATGACTCCAGACGGTTGATCTGTTTCTTTATTTCCGAAATTAAATTGGAGTTCTCCAACACTATGGCAGCCTGGTTTGAAAGTAACTTTAGAAATTGTTCATGTTCAGGATTAAAGAAATACGGTTGGGGACTCTCAATATTGATTACGCCAACTATTTTTTTCCCAACAACCAGCGGCGTTAGCATAACGGCATGGGTGTCCTGGTGAAAAGCCCGGGCATCCTCTGATGGTTGAATTTCCTGAATGTAATTTGGTGTGTGGGATTTGGCTACGCGGGCGTATAATTGTGTATTTGTCAAATCATTTACTGCCGGGAAGTAATTATTAAAGATGTTATTATTAGAAGCAGATAAATGTAGGTTTTTTTCTGCTGGATCTAACAAATAGACACAACAAAAGATATCCTGCAATTCAGAATTAATCGACTCAATAATTAATTGGCTGATATTATCGGGGTCAAGCGTTGACCTTTGGATTAAGTTGTTCGACATGTGATAGAGTCGCGTGAGCTGCTCATTTCGTTTGTTCAACTCGAAAGTTTTTTCCAACAATTGTTTTTCCGATTTTTTACGTTCGGTGATATCCTGCTTGACTGCAATAAAATGGGTCACCTGGCCGTTGTTATTTAAAAGCGGAGTGATGATAGCATCTTCCTGATAAATGCGGCCGTCTTTGCTCAAATTGGTCATTTCGGTTTGAAAGACATTGCCCGAAAGAATTGTCTGCCACATCTGCTCATAAAAAGCCGAATCATGAACGCTGGATTTTGAAATTCGTGGCGTTTTTCCGATAGCTTCCTGCGCTGTGAAACCGGAAAGCTTTGACCAGGCCGGGTTGACCCATTGAATGATGCCTTCACGGTTTGTGATCATAATAGCGTTGGCGGCCGCTTCCAAAGCAGATGACTGCAGGCGCAGCGTCTGTTCCGATTGCTTTCGTTCAGAAATATCCCGCAAGAAAACTAAAGCCCCATTATTCCCTTCCCATTGAATGGGTACTGCACTAACATCTACATCAACACGGGTACCGTCTACTTTTAAAGCCACAATCTCAATGATTGGTAGTGTTATTCGTTGATTGTTAATGCTGGCGATGCGCTGCTCAATCATCTCATGAAATTGGGTGTCGAAACAATCAATATCCAGTTTATTCAGGATTTCGCTCTCGTGAGCCGCGCCGAAGAGTTTTAAGGCGGTAGGATTGAGATAAACTATGCGCCCATTGGTTTGGACGTAGATAGCATCAGGTGCATTTTCAACTACCTGCCGGAAGCGGATTTCGGATTGACGAAGTTCCTCTTCTGCTTTGACTTGTTCAATATATTTCCAGACTGAGTCCATTAAAAGTGAAATTTGTAATACATCCGTTTCATTGTAATCACTTAGCTTGTTAGCTACACCGACAACAGCTAGAATGGATTGGTTTTGAATCAATGGAATGGTTAAGAATTTATTTATCTGATTATGTCCCTCTGGAAAACCTTTTTTAAGTGAATTTTCTTGTTGGAAATCATTATTGATTATTGGCTTTCGTTGGCGAACTGCTTCTCCCCAATACCCAGTCTTTTCCAGCTGATAAATGGATTGGGGATCCTGCACTGCACACTCTGCCATGACTTCATTAGACCAGGTGTTCAGCGTAAATTCCTGGGATTCTTCATTATAGTAATATATATAACCAATTTTACTTTCGGTTAATTGGATAGCAGCATTCAACGCATAATCTAATAATTCTTTGATATCCCTGGATTCATTCTGTGTGATTTCGTATAATGATCGTAAGCGTTCCAGGTTTTTCATCATATCCAGTTCAACCTGTTTGCGATCAGTGATGTCCATTACAATACCGCTGAGGATTATTGGATTTCCATTTTCATCTCGTTGCATTTCTCCTGCTTCTGCCCAAACCATTTTTTGGCTTCCATCAGGATGGATGATACGGTATTCTAGTGGAATTGGTTTCCCTTCATTAATCACTGAAAGGTTTGATTTTTGAACTAAATCCAGGTCATCCGGATGAATCGAACGCTGTATGACATCGTTTAAATTGCCGGTAAATTCTTCCCGGTTCAATCCAAAAATATTGTACATCTCATCTGACCATTCCAATTGGTTTGAAGAAATATGCCAGACCCAGCTGCCAACATGCGCTACCTGCTGAGCTTTTCTGAGATTAGCTTCTTGTTGTTGTAATTCCTTTTCCAATTGCAAATTAAGTGTAATATCACGGAAATTAATGACAATGGCCTGGACACTTGGTTCAGCAAAAAGATTAGTAAATGTACTTTCTATCCATAACCAATTCCCGTTTTTATGTTTAAAACGATACTGGATGGTAGGGGTTTTTTCAGGAAATTGGATAATTTCAGAAAGGACGGAGTATACCAAAGACAGGTCATCCGGGTGGGTATGTTGATTGGGATCCAGGGTAAGTTCATCATCCTGTTCATACCCAAATATCCTTCTTGCTGCAGGGCTGGCGTAAATCATTAACCCCTCTGCGTTGACCAGCACAGTGCCATCCGGTGCATGTTCAACCAAAGCCCGGGAACGTTTTTCAAGAATTCTTAAATTTTCCTCGGCATGTATGCGTTCGGTAATATCCTGTGCAAAACCGACCAACCGGGTTGGATTTCCACTCTGGTCAAATACAATCTCACCGGAAGCATGAACAATCCGGATTTCACCATTATCCGCACGAATGATGCGGTGTTTAATCTCATAGGCCTTATGCTGATTGATTACATTGTCCAACGCTCTTTGAATCGCCGGCTGGTCATCAGGATGAGCCATTTCCAACAGCTGTTGGGTAGAAAAATTGGCAGAACCAACTCCGTGGATCCGCATCCACTCCTCAGATATGGTCCATTCATCTTTAAATATATCCCACTCCCAGGCGCCGGAATGCGAAATTCGTTCCGCATCGGACAGAAGTTTTTTACTTTTTTGTAATGCTGATTGTGATTGCTTGCGTTCAATGGCGTATTGGATAACACGGGCCAAGAGCTCGCTATTGATTTCACCTTTGATCAGATAGTCCTGAGCACCAGATTGCATTGCCTGTAGAGCGATATCAGAATCGCTCAATCCGGTTAACACGATTACCGGAATTTCGGGTTCTTTGTTTGTGACTTTTCTGAGTGAATCCAATCCCTGACTATCCGGTAACCCTAAATCCAACAGAATGGCATCAGGTGTGGAAACCTCTAACCTTTTAAGGCCGCTTTCGAGGTTTTCAACATGCACCAAAGAAAACTCAACTATTAAATTATCCTTGAGATATTCATTAATTAAACGGGCATCACCAGGGTTATCTTCAAATAATAATATTTTTATTTTAGTTCTAGCGATCATACTTTATCCTTTATTAACTCATAAAAACAAACCCGATCCCGTTCTCTTTTAGCATAATACATAGCGATATCTGCGGTTTGCATCAACGCCGTAAAATTCTCGCCATCCTGCGGAAAGAGGCTGATACCAATACTGGCGGTAATTTGAAATGTCTGACCGCAAACCTGAAATGGTTGAGCAAAAACAGAAAGAATTTTTTGCCCGAGAACTTTGGCGTCCTCCAGTCCGTTCACATCTTCAAAAATCAACATAAATTCATCGCCTCCCATACGGGCAACTGTATCAGATTGGCGTATGGTGGACTGTAAAGAATCGGCAACCACTTGCAGCAAACAATCTCCCTGAACATGCCCCATGGTGTCATTAATTTCTTTAAAATTATCAAGATCAAGAAGCAAAACTGCAATATTTGTTTTATCTGATTGACCCCTGCGGTTGCGAATTGACTTTTCGGTAGCATGTTTAAGACGATCCTGAAAAAGTGCACGATTTGGGAGATTGGTTAAACTATCGTGGGTTGCAAGATGATTTAACCGTTCTTCCATTTTTTTTCGCTCAATGGCATGACTCATTGCCCGGACTAATAATGGGCCGCTAACCTGACCTTTTACAAGATAATCCTGAGCACCTATACGTAGCGCTTCAACGGACAATTTATCGTCTTCCAAACCAGTCAGGACAATGATCGGAATATTTGGAAAAACGGAACGGACCTTGCGGACTGCATCCAAACCGCTGGTATCCGGCAGGGATAGGTCAAGCAGGAGTACGTCAAATTCCATTTCTGTCAGCAGTTGAAGAGCATGGCTGATCCGTTCAGCATGTTTTGTTGCATATTGATTCCGGGAGTGTTCATTCAACATTTCTACCAACAAGTGAACATCTCCAGGATTATCTTCAACAATCATTATGTGCTTCAAACTAGAATCCATATATCCTCATTATTTAAAAAGCTTTCAAAATAATTCAATCTTTCTTGGGCAGTGCAACAATGTTTAACCAGAAATTACATGTTTTTTGAATTATTTCCGTAAATTTATCATAACTAACCGGTTTTATAATATATCCATTTACATGCATGTCGTAAGCTTTTGAGATCTGGAGATCTGTCATGGAATTGGTTAAGATCACAACTGGAATTCTACGTAAATTCGGATCAGACTTCGTCTTTTCGAGGACCTCCCAGCCATCCAATTCCGGTAAATTCAAATCCAATAGAATTAAATCCGGTTGAGTGACAAATGAATAAGGTTCTTTTCGATACAAAAAAGCAAGTGCCTCACTGCCATTTTCTACGATGTGGAGTTCATGAAGGATTTTTCCCTGTGTCAATGCATTTTTGATTAAGAGCACTTCGTTGCTGTTATCTTCAATGAGTAAAATATTGAAGATTTCAGTCATCTATTTGCCTCCATCGAGTGGTAGTTTGACGATTTCAAACCAGAAATCTTCAATTGATTGAACGACAAAAATAAACTGGTCCAGATCGACCGGTTTGGTGATAAAACAATTGGCATGTAAATCATAGGATTTGACAATATCTTCTTCTGCTTTGGAAGTTGTCAGAACGACCACCGGAATTCTGCGCAGATTGGGATCGTTCTTTATTTCGGCTAGTACCTCCCTGCCATCTTTTTTGGGCAGGTTGAGATCGAGAAGGATGATGTCCGGTCGGATTGCGTTAGCAAATTTACCCTGTTTTCGCAGGAATTCGAGCGCTTCGATACCATCAGCTGCAACGTGCAACTTATTCAGTACCTTGCCTTCTTTGAGCGCTTCCATTGTCAAGCGTACATCTCCGAGATTGTCTTCCACCAGTAATATGTCGATTGGTTTTAAGTTCTCATTTTCATTCATTTTAGTGCTCCTTTTATGGGTAAAGTAAAATAAAAAACAGTCCCTTTTCCGGGTTGTGATTCGATCCAGATTCTACCACCGTGACGTTCCACGATACGTTTGCTGATGGCAAGCCCTATTCCGGTGCCTTCATATTCCTGGCGGTTGTGTAAGCGCTGAAATATAACAAAAACCCGATCAAAGTACTGCTCATCGATTCCAATGCCATTATCCCTGACAGAAAATAGCCACTGCGTTTCTTCTTTTTTGGCGGAAATATGGATTTTAGGAGATTCCGGACCGTGAAATTTTATAGCGTTTACGACTAAATTCTGGAACAGGTTTTGAATCTGACCCTCATCAACCACTAATTTGGGCAGTGGATCAAAGGTGATTAATGCATTTTCCTGCTGAATACTTGGCCCCAACGTAGTTAGCACCTGATCAAGAATAATATTAAGATCAACTTTCGCGAATTCCTTCCCGCGGGTACCCACCCGAGAGTAAGCCAGAAGATCGTTGATTAACGTTTTCATGCGAATTGCGCCATCAACTGCATAAGCAATAAAATCGAGTGCATCACCATCCAACCGGTCGCTGTAGCGTTTCTCGATCAGCTGCAGGTAACTGGTTACCATACGGAGTGGCTCCTGTAGGTCATGTGAGGCTACATAGGCAAAACTTTCCAGTTCACTGTTTGACCTGACAAGTTCCTCATTGGCTTTCAGTAGATTTTGTTCCGCAAGAATACGATCTGTAATATCCGTGATTAATCCCTCAAGAGAAATAACATTTCCTTGCTCATCGTAGATGCCCTGACCCTGTTCCCTGACCCATTTTTCTTCCCCGCTGGCGGTTAAAATCCGATAATTAAGCTGGTATGGAAGATTTGCCTTCAGTCTTTCCTGAATCAAATCCCAGACCATCCGACGATCCTGCCGATGAATGATATCTGCGAATGGTTTAACAGCATTATTGACCAATTCCTCCGGACGGTAGCCTGTAATGGGAAGGCAGGCGTCACTGATAAACTCCATTGTCCATAGCGGTCCATTTTTACAACGATACGCCATACCAGGCAGGTTGCTCATCAAAGTGGCTAATTGCCGCCGGCTTTCATTAAGCGCCTGCTCGGATTGAATGCGCTCATATAATTCCTGTTGGGCTGCAGTATACAGACGGGCGTTTTCTATCGTGAGTGACGCCAATCTGGCAAACAGGGTCAGGACTTCTTCCGCCTCAGCACTAAAGGATTTCCCGGATCCGTATTCATAGCCCAACCCTAAGACCCCAATTACTTGGTCCTGTATGATTAACGGCACCCCGATCACAGCTGAAAGCAGATTTTGACTGTACTGGTTGATGCGCCCCTGCCAGTGATCGTAATCATCGATGATTAATGTTTGTCCGGTTTGCCAGACTGTACCCGCAACCCCTTCACCAGGTTGAACAGGATTCTGCAGTGATTCGCTTAGCGCTCCTAATCCAATGCGCGGCAGCAATCGTCCGTTTTCCGGCTCAATTAAGTCCAGAAATCCGGAAGAAGTATTCATCAGCTGCCCTGCCCGTTTTACAATGTTCTCCAATAAGACATCGGTATTCAATTGCGCCAGCAATTCAACGGTGGTCTCCTGCAATGCGGATAAATACATATTCTTTTGGTGTAATTTTTCTTCGGCCTGTTTGCGATTAGAAATATCTATGCCGGTACCGATTAAATAGGGCTTGTTTTTGATCTCAACCCGGATTCCGGTTAACAGGAAAGGGGTAGACTTGCCGGTCTTTGAGGTGAAATTCGCCTCCACTATCGCCTGGCCTTTATCAAAAGTCTCCTCTATCCTTTTTTGAACCAATGGTTTTTCCTGTTCATTGAAAAATTCCAACGGGTTTTTGGCCGGCATTTCTTCAGCCGTGAAGCCGCTGACCATTTCAAAATTCTTATTCCAGCGCAGGAATTTCCCCTGTGAATCAAACATGTAGAAAATGCCCGGCAGACTGTTAATAATCGAATCGGATAGAGCCTTCTCGTCCTGGATAAATTGTTCAAATCGTTTTCTTTCGGTAATATCTCTGGAAACACCCATGACTGCGATCGGACTGCCAGTATCGTCCATAACAGGTACCAGCTGGGTATCTAACCACAAGTCGCCGCCAGGAAATGGTGTTGAGGATTCGGATGACAAAGGTTGGCCGGTTGCCAGCACTTTCTGGAGTCCGTATTTTTGCCCCTCTGCTACAGCTGGTGGAAATAATTCGCTTCTGGTTTTTCCGGTTACCTGTTCAGCTGTCTTGCCAAACTGGCTGGCGCCAAGTTGGTTGACATACTGGACCGTGTCTTCCTTATCAATGACAAAAATCATATCGGGAGAAGTTTCCGCTAAAATGCGATAGCGGTTTTCACTTTGGGCAAGTTCCCTGGTGCGATCCGCAACACTATTTTCGAGTTCTGTTGTCCAATTTCGCAGCTTCTGGTCGTTTTCCATTAAAGCTGCGGCCATGCGGTTGAACCCTGAACCGAGGGCTCCTAACTCATCTGTGGATTGAATATCAGTTCGGAAATTCAAATTCCCCTGGCCAACTTCTTGTGTAGCAAACAATAGCTGTTTCACCGGCCTGGTGATATTGCGCGACAAAAAGAAAGCCGATAAACAGCCCAACAGGAATACCAGACCGCCAATTAATCCCATAGAAGCTCCCAGATTGCGAACCGGAGCGTACGCTTCCTGCTGATTAATTTTCGTAATCAGGCACAACTGACGTTCAGGCAGCCAGCGGTAGACAATAATCGCTGGTATTTCGCGATAATCATTTGCCTCAATCACACCGCTGTTGCGCTGCAGGCATAAATTTACAGCTTCCGTATGAATTCCGCGCTGTAAAACCGCAGCATCCGGTAAAAGCCTGGGTTGGGTGACGAATAGATTGGAGGTGTTCACCAGGAATGAATCGTCGCTGTTATGTAAACCACTGCGGCGCTGGATGATGTATTCCAGTTCCTTAAAGTTTAAATTACCGGCAAGGACTGCCAGCAGATCGCCTTTGGTCGAGTAAAGCGGGGCAGCAGCGGTCATGGTAGGGCGGCCGAGCGCCAAATCATAATAAGGGTTTTGCACATAAACAGCCAGCTTCCCATAAATAAAATAGGGTTGTGATTCTTTATATTTTCCCTCTTCCCCTTTATCGGTAGAGATCATTACCTGCCCGGTTTCGGCGTTAATAATATTGAGATTATCATAGCGGTGCTCCGGACCACCTGACCAGTTTTTTAGATTACCTATCAATTCGTTGTAGTACGAATCTGCCAGTACCGATCCAGATTCCGCCGTCATATATTTTGTCAGCGATTCCTGCAAGGCAAACTGGGTGGCAATATCACCCAATGAATGGCTGCGATCGTTTACCCAGTAATTCATTGCAGCTTCTTTTTCCAGCGCAGTTGAAAGTAGTTCCGAATAACTGGCAGCTCTCAGTGATGAACGACCAAGCAGGTAAGCCGGGATGGTTAATCCAAGTAATAATAACCCTGCAAATAAGGCAAATACCAGGGTGAGTCTGGGAGTTAATTTTTGTGGTCTCAAGGTGATACCTCTGCGCTTCTTGCGACAATCCAGGCGGAAAATAATGAAGAAATTTCTGCCAGGAGCAGGAAACAAGCTTGGAATCGTTTTAACATTATTTGTAGACATCCTCCAGAAATTGCATGGAAACGAAATGATCAATTGGGAAGGTTTCTGAAATTAAATTTTGTTGCAATAAAATATCCTGCATATCCTGCCATACTTCAGCCCGCATCCAACCAATATGGTCCTGTCCGGTATTAATTAACGGGATACTGGCAGTCAACATTCGGTTTTGAAGCTCGGGATCCTGGTCTACAGCGTATTTCAGACTGAATTGCAGCGCTTCCTGCGGATGCTCAATGGCGTATTGTTGCCCTTTCAAGGTTGCCCGCAGGAAACGAAGCACCAGGTCCGGATTATCAGCGATGATTTGATCGGTGGTAAAAAGCGTATCTGAGTAAAAATGAATGCCATAGTCCTCTGCCCAGATCAGATTAACATCGGGCCGGATTTTTAAAATTCCCAGCAAAGAACCAGCCGCGTTAGCCGGTGTAACATCAACCTGCCCATTAATAAACGGTTCCAGGTCGTAGGAATATGGCGTGATAATTATTTGATTGATATCGATGTTCAAGCGTGACAACATGGCCGTAAACTGCACCAGTCCATCGATTTGACCGATATTAATATTATGTCCTGGAAAATCTTCTGGTTTGGTAATATTCGATTCAGGCAATGACACCAAACAAAACGGATTGCGACGATATGTTGTTGCAAAAGCCTTTAGAGGTACTCCCTCAGAATGAGCCACAATGATCTTTTCTGCAGCAATCAAGCCAAATTGAGCCTGGCCGCTGGTGACTTTATCCAAAATATCAACCCCGACACCACCAGGCGATAGGGTAATCTCAATATTTTCATCCTTGTAAAAACCTTTTTCGGCTGCCGTGTAAAAACCGGCAAACTGAGCCTGGTGAACCCATTTCAACTGGACTGTGACCGATGTCGGTGCTGTGAGAGGTTCTTTGGTGGGGGTACAAGCAACCAAAACTAAGGTGATGACTATTATTAATAATGAAAGCGTTGATTTCTTCATGGATAAATTTCCTCTAAAAACTGGAGGGTATAGGTCCTGGTAATATCAAAAGACTGAGTCAATAGCCCTTGTTCTCGCATGGTTTGCTGCATGCTGGACCAAACCTGCGCATCCATCCAACCAATATGATCTTCGCCAGTATTAACTAACGGGATACTGGCGACCAATTGTGCAGTTTCGTGAGCCAAATCCGCATCCGGGTTATATTTGGCAATCATGGGTGCCGCTACATTGGGGTTTTCAATTGCAAAAGCCCAACCCTTCAAAGAGGCGCGCAGGAATTTCAGGCAGAGTTCAGGGTTGCTGGCGATGGTATCATCATTGGCGTATAACGTATCCGAATAAAAGTGAATACCGTAATCATCCGGGTAAATCAGATTAACATCATATCCTGCTGATTTGGCTGCAAGTACTTCATTGATCAGAAAAGCATTCCAAACCTGCACCTGACCTGAAAAAAGTGCATCCAGATCAGAGCCAACATCTACCTCGCTATATGCGTTGGGAGAAATTCCAACATTCGCCAGTACGGCATTCAGGAGCAAGCGTGTGGATGGATTATATTGGATTGTTTTTCCGACCAGATCCTGCGGTTTTTTAATCTGCGAAGCAGCCAGCGACATGAAAACCACTGGATTGCGACGGTATATAACGGCAATAGCTGTCAGTGGCAGTCCCTTTTCCTGAGCGGCAATTAAATTTTCCGCTCCGTCTATTCCGAACTGTGCGGTGCCTTCAAGAACCTGCTTTTGAAGATCTACCGTTGCTCCACCTTCTACGAAGTTGACTTTTAAGCCTTCATTGGCGTAGTAACCATTCTGATCGGCAGCGTATAAGCCGGCAAACTGGGCCTGATGCAGATATTTCAGCTGAACGTTTATTGTTGTGAGTTCTGGTGGAGATTCGTTTTTTGATTGGCAGCCAAACAGCGAGATGGTTAAAATAAAAATCAAATAAAGTAATAATAATCTTTTTCGGTTTACTGCACTCGCTGGATTTTGATTCTTGTTATTAAGCATTGGTTTGGGCCTCATAAAAATCGTATTGTTCGATCACATCCAAAGTTATAGTTGCAAAATTGCCGGCATTAATTGGGTATACATGACTGATTTTGGTACATAATCGTCCGCGCCGGCTTCCAAGGCGATTTTCTGGTCAAGGGCGGACTCAAGTAATGAAAGGATAATGATCCTGGATTTAGGTGTGAACCGTTTTAATAAAGGGATGGCTTTGAGCCCATTAATATCAGGCATATCCAGGTCAAGAAGAATGACATCCGGTTGCAGCTCTTTTGTTTCCGTAATGGCGGTGACGGCGTCCGTACCTGTCCCAACGACTTCAATATTTTCCTGATGGCGAAAAAAATTAAGAGCAGCGTTCAGAAAAACGAGGCTGTCATCGACAAGATATAAACGTAAAGCACTTGTAGCCAATTCCATATCAGGTATTTTTTTCATGGTTGATCCTCTTATTCAATTATTCGTAAGATCTCAATAAATCGGGGCAAGCGATTGTTTTTGGCGTGCAGCTGCACGCCAAAAACACCTTAGCCACTAATTATTGAAAGGATACAATTATTCTTACAATTTTCCCACTTACTGATTTTAAATACTATCAGGGTTTACCCTCAAAACATCGAAGATTGGACTGATCTTAATGGAAAATGTTATTCATCCAGCTGATTGATAAAGATTAACTTTGTTTTTATGGCATATTGAATCAACCCGGCTGTATCATTGATATTTAATTTGGCCAGCATGTTAGAGCGATGTCTTTCCACGGTCTTGATACTGATTTTGAGTATATGGGCAATAGTGCTGTTGGTATTTCCTTCGGCGATCAGTTTCAGGACCTCCTTTTCGCGAATGGTTAATAATTCGGCGGAATTCATTTGGGTAACCCGGTTTTCAAGGTAGCCATCGATCATTACACCAGCGATTGATGGGCTCAAATAGATTTTTCCGTTCACTGCGGAAAGCAGCGCGATGGTTAACTCCTCTTTAAGCGAGTCCTTTAATAAATAGCCTTTAGCGCCCAGGCGCAGCGCCTGCCTGACCAGGGTTTCATCCGAGTGCATTGAAAGAATGACAACGCTGGTTGTCAGATTTTCCTGTTTCATTTTTTCCAAAATCTGGATACCATTTAATAAGGGCATGGCAATATCCATTAATACCACGTCCGGTTTGAGTGCTTTAATACTTTCCAGGGTTAATATTCCGTCAGAGGACTCGCCTACAGTTTCGAAACCCTCATTTTTGTCCAATAAGGCTTTAATCCCCTGCCGCACCAAATTGTGATCATCAGCAATTAATATTCGAATCATTGTTTTACTCCTTGAAAGGTATTATTGCTGTCAGGGTGGTTCCCTGATCTGAATCGATCAGCAGTTTCCCATCGATTAATTCAAGCCGCTCTTCCATCCCACGCAGCCCGAGTCCTTGTGAGCTTTGAAGATTATTGATAATTTCATCAGATATGCCTATGCCATTATCTTTGACTTTTAAAAGAATATATTCCGCGTCCCTGTTCAAATTTACCCATACTTGATTTGACTGAGCATGTTTGGAAATATTGGTTAATGCCTCCTGTAGGAAACGATATAAAGTAATTTTTAGTTGATCATTAAGTTCACTTAGTTCCATACCTTGATAAATTATTTGTAAATGGGTCCTTTTGGCATATTCAATACATAATCCTTCCAAGCTGGTATTGATACCTACCGCTTCAAGCTGTGGGGGACGGAGAATTAATGCCAGATTACGTATTTTCGTCAACGTATCTTCTGTAAGTTGAACACAATCATTTATTTGAGGAACCAGCAACTGATTTGTTTCTGCAATATCCTGTGCTAACATTTGTAAATTGATTTTAAGCGCAGTGAGTGTTTGTCCCGAATCATCATGCAATTCCCGGGATATGGTGCTTCGTTCGTTTTCATGTGCAAAAAGAATTTGCTGTGCAAGCTTGCGAGTTTTTTCTTTTGCAATACCCAACTGCTCCAAAATTCTTAATTTCTCAATAGATGGGGAAACAAATTGAGAAATTTGCACCAGTATAGAGAGATCATTATCAGTAAAGTCTTTTTCAATTTTGTCTGACAATTGAATTAACCCCATATTCATTCCATCTCTGGAAATTAACGGCACAATCAGCCAGCCGCTTAATGGGGTATTTTTACCATAAGCCCTACCTAAATTAGTCCAGTCAGGATGATGAACCAATTCTTCCTTTGATATTCGCATTGGCTGGTTCGTTTCACAAATCTGCCTGTAAATTCCACCTCCCTTTGAATTTCTAACGAATTTATACCAATCAAAAAACTGTTCATATAGATCCGAAATATAATAGGATTGAATCTCCTGAGAACAATTGTCTGATTTCGTAAAACTTAGCATCGACATGTTGCAATTGAAGATTGCAGGGGAGTTTCGGACAGTTTCTTTTGTTATGTCAGCGATTGTGTTCGCTGAATTTATCTTTATCCCTAATTTTCCCATTGCATTTAGTTGATTTGTGTAAAGATCTCTATCGATATCTGCCTGGATTAGCTTGGTAATGTCGCGAGATACACCGGAAGAACCGAGAATATTACCCTGTTGATCGCGTTGGACTATAGAGTTTGCACTTATAAATACTTTTTCACCGTCTTTCCTAAGCATCATACTGACAAATCCGAAGTTCTTGTCAGTGACTGCAAGGACTGACCGGTTGACCTCCTCATTCCTATCAAATTGCTCCTGTGTGGTAAACTCCTGGTAAAGGTGACCGATCATTTCCTCGGGTTCATAGCCAAAAATTTCCTTCGATGCCCGGTTGATAAAAGTGATACGCCAATCCTGATCGGTAGACCAGATCAGATCATGGGAAGTCTCTACCAGCGTACGGTACTTTTCTTCGCTTTCGATCAATGATTTCTCATTATGGCGTTGATTTTCCTGCATTTTTATGGTATCGAGTGCAAAATTAATATCGTTGTTAATTTCAGTAAGTAATTGAATTTCATCGTCATCAATAAAATCATTTGTGCCAGAATAAAGCATCAATACGCCAATCAATTTTTGTTGACATTGTAATGGAAGAGCCGCGACGGATTGGTAACCGAAACGGTTGGCGGCATCCCACCAGGGTTGCATACGGATATCATTCTGGATATTGTTAATAACAACAATCCGGTTTTCTCGGGCGGCAACCCCAGCTGGTCCCTGCCCGGATGATTCATTCTTGATGGTTACATTCAAATCATTAATATAGCCCTGATCATTGAAATGTGAAACCGGAAGAATCGATTCATCCGGTTGGATTAAACCGGCCCAAGCGAAATTATAATTTCCATATTCAACTGAAATCTGGCAAATTTGATCAAATAATTCCTGCTGACTTTTTATTCGGACAATGGTTTGATTGATTTGGCTCAGGATAGCGTACAAACGGGAATGCCGAAGAATACCTTGTTCTTTCATTTTTAATAAGGTAATATCACTAGAAATACCGCCAACAGCTTCAACTTCCCCTGCATTATTGAAGATCGGGAATTTTATGGTCTGATAATGATGTGTACCATCCGGGTCTTCAGTTTGCTCTTCGAAAACCAGACTGGATTTTGTGGTGATCACTTTCTGATCATTGGCAATGAACTGCTCGGATAATTCTTTTGGAAACAGGTCTGCGAGTGATGCACCAATGACTTCCGTGCGCGACAATTTGCGTTCGTCCTCCCATTTATGGTTTACCATGCGTATGCGATGATCTTTCGAATTGGCATAAATTGAAACTGGCGCATTTTCAATGATTGCATTATAAAAATTCTGGTTCGATTGTATTTCTTCATGGGAATTAATTAAGGCAGAATTTTTTTCTACAATTTCCTGAATTAATATTTCGCGTGGTTTGGCAAAAAGATCCTTTATGATAAATTTACGACTGGTAAAGGTAGCCAATTTTCCTTGAAATACAATTGAAAAAATCAGAATTACCAATGCAAACGGCAAGGATAGCACAAATTTAGTGGCTACATTTCCTGCAATGATTCCGATTAATTGGGGGGCAATAGGAAAAGCCAACAAGGGAAAGAGAACGCCATCAAGGCATAGCACAAGAATATAAATCAAGGAAAATGCTACTGCAATCATTATTGGTGAACGCATCCATTTTTTGACTATTCCAAATAAAAACTGAAATAAGAATAATTCTGCCAATATAAGGAAAGCACCTATGATCATAAACTTGCTGGAAACACTAAATATTTCTGGTGCGGTATTGAACAAATTAATCGTCGACGGGGCATTCAATGTGACCTCTAAACTGGTAAAGAGGAGAAAAATAAATATATTGAACGTAATAACAAGATTTGTCAGTGTACGGAACACTGACAAATCATTTTCAATCACAAATAATAAAATAGCACCCATCATGAAGGCAGCGTATAAAAGACTGCCCCCTGAGATAGAAATAGAAGGGGTTATTGGCAAAGTGTAGACTGATCCAAAGAAGCCGCCCAGTGTTAATAAGATTCCAAGATAAATCAGATAATTGTTAGCGCTATTCCTGGTGCTTTTTAGAAAAGCAAAATAAATAAATAAACCGGAAAGAACAAACGCGTGAATCAGGAAAATGAAAAAAGGGCTCATAGTTTGATCCTAAAAGAAGAGTGATTGTTTTTTTGTTTTTGAAAAGAAATGGTAAGTATCCATTATAGGACAATTCTATGAAAATACAACAAATTTGGTAATAATAGTTAAGTAAAAACCAGAATTTCGTAATCTAATTGTCAGCGTGATGGTAACAAATCAACGCATTGATGAACGCGAAGATGTATGTATTGACAGGAAGAATGTAGATGTACCTGAGATATGTGTATTGGAATTTTTCAGGCAATACAGGAAGCGCGCTTTCACTGCGGCTCGCTTACAAGTAAGGAAAATGGTGTTTTTGATTTCTGAAAAAACAGGAGCGCTGGCATGGGAGGGATCAGAGCGATGGGGCAAGGACGAGCCTTCCCCGTACGGGGGTGAGGACAAGGGGCAAAGCATTCCAAGAGCGGGAATGCTTTGCCCTTGCAGGGGAGGAGAGTGGATTGGTGCCAATACCCAGAGGGCACACGCCCACATTACACTGCTGAGAGAAGTATTTTTATGAGGAAAGGCGAAGCAGCCGGAGCGAGGTATCATGCGATAGCTTGGAGTATATTTCCGCCTGCTTGCGCCCATACAGTTTTGGTGATCACGATTGGAAAGGAATTCGATTATGTGTCTGAATGGGTGGGAGTAGAGGGATGTGGCAAAGCCTTTGGCAGGGTGGAGGATTGAGAATTTAGGATTTAAAGGACTCGCGCCATACTAGGAGCAGGGGGCATAGCATTCCAAGAACGGGAATGCTATGCCCTTACGGGGGGTGGGGGGTTGCCAAATGAGCCGGCTGAATGAATAGTTTCGAGGGAAGTGCTTCCTTGATGCACTTTTAGCCCTAAACGAATGGGGGAGAAGGTTGAACTAAAAGCGCTGGACTGGAGACGCGCGGGATGAGTGCGTTTGCCCAGAACTAAACTAAGGATCAAAAGAAATTATGGAAGTAGAGAATGTAAAAGAATCTACGTTTTGTGATCTTATTGATGAAATAAAATGATTAATTCAAATATTTCTAACAATAATACCAACTCATTCAGCGCTTACCAAACCTGTGCGAATAGCGAATTTTACTAATTCTGTACGTGAATGCATATTCAACTTACCCATAATTCTTTCACGGTGACGTGAAATTGTCTTAGGGCTTAAACCTAACTTTGCTCCAATTTCATTATTATTTAAACCCTGAGCAACTAATTCTAAAACATCACGTTCTCGATTGCTTAATATTTCAAGTCCTATGACACCACTGGTATCCGATGAATGGCTCTTATCGTTGGCAATTCTTTGATAGTCCTGTAATAACCAACGTGCTAAAGCTGGTTGAAGGTATGTGTTTCCAGCAGCCACTGCTCTAATTGCAAGAACTAATTCTTCTGAAGCGGATTGCTTCGTTAAATATCCAGCTGCTCCAGCGGCCAACATTTCAATAAAGTAATATTTATCTTCATGAACAGTTAGTGCCAGGATAACTGCTTCTGGCCATGCCATCCTTATTTTTCGAGTTGCCTCTAAGCCATCCATCGTAGGCATGGTGATATCCATAATGATAATATCAGGTAATGTGTCGAGAGCTTTTTGAATAGCTTCCTGCCCATCACCGGCTTCTGCAACAACAACAAAATCCGGCTGGGTTTCCAGGAAAGTTTTGAGTCCTGTCCGAACAATCTGATGGTCATCAACTAACATTATTCTAATTGTCTTCATTTATTCTCCTACTATAGTTACGTTGTCGGAATTCGAACATTGATTACTGTTCCACATCCTGGTTTAGTAACCACTTGAAGTTGACCTCCAGATATGCCTGCTCTTTCCTGCATACCTACTAATCCCCAGCTTCCAGGTGGAATCGCGTTTTGGTCAAATCCTATACCCGGATCGGACACATTTAACTCAATAATATCTTTTCCAAATTCTAAACCTAAACAAGCTTCATTTGTTTGAGCATGCCTGGCAATATTCGTCAGTGCTTCTTGAGCAATTCGATAAATCACAGTTTCAATCAGAGGATTCAACCTACGTTTTTGCCCACTTACAGTAAAAGAAACCTGTAAACCTAACCTCACTGTATCATTTTCTACTAATGAATTCAACGCTGCAACCAACCCTAAATCATCCAATATTGCCGGTCGTAAATCATTTACCAATCTGGTCATTCCAAAAGACATTTTTCGAACTAAATCCTGTAATCTATTAAGGATAGGTGCTAATTTATTTTGTTTTTCAACCATTTTTTGTAATGTTGCTAAATCCAATGAAAAAGCTGTGAGGGATTGAGCCATTTCATCATGAATTTCTCGGGCAATTCTTTTACGTTCATCTTCTAAGACTTTAACTGTCTGCCTTAATAAATCTCTGCGCATGGATTCTTGTTTTTCAAGAACTTCTAAACGAACTCGTTGAGCAGCGGCTACAACTAATTGACGTTCCCCCTCCAAAAATCGAGTTGTTAAAAATAAGCCAATTGTTATGATAATTGCTGCAATTGTTCGGATTAATTGTATTGGAATTTGAGTGATGGTTAGAAAAACCTCAACACTGAGCCACCGAGCAATTAATGTATCCATCGAAGGGATAAATATCTGTGTCAAACTATAAAGTGCAAAACCCGAGGATGAAATGGATAAATAAAAATCTAAAGGTCTGCGATTATCTGCTTTAGCTTTTAATACAGCAGTATGTAATGCAATCGTTGCAATTGCTGCCCCAGAAACTCCAAGCACATGACGTATCAATCCTTCTATTAACATCTCGAAAGATATTTTTGCCACCAAGAAGGAGCCTATCATATCCCACGAAGTAAACAAGACAAACAATACCAAGGAAGTTACACCAAAGATATGAAGAGGTGTAATATGAATACGACTATACAAAAATGTGTGAAAACTATATGACCCTAATGCAAGGAATGATACAGCCAATAATGTAAATCTCACCCATTCCCACTCAATAGATAAATCTCCTGCGATTCGAGTGCTTTGAATAATGAAAATCTCTAACCATTCATGAACACCATGAATAATTCCAAATACAGCCAGGGGTTTTAATAATTTTTGTTGAGGTGCTTCAGGAGGTAATCTCCAGGTTTCCAATAACAAAATCAACCCCATACTAAAGAAAGCCATCCCATAAATAAAATAGATAACAAAATACAATTCGAAATTCATGATAAAGGTATTTTACACCAACCTACCCATGAAAAAAAATTAAGAAATGTCAATCAAATAATCGACAATCATTAAAAAGAAATTAAACTTGACAAATGAATTTAATTTTGTTTTAATGATATTGGGTAATATAACCCAATCGATCATTGGGTATAATACTCATCAAGTAATTGTCAAAGCAATTAATTTTCCAGATTCTTAAAACATAGGAGAGTATTATGAAAAAAGTTATTTTTATTTTGGGATTGCTTGTATTAGCCTTCGCAATGGTTTCTTGTGCTGGGCAAGCAGGCCCGCAAGGCCCACAAGGAGAACCAGGCCCACAAGGGCCAAAGGGCGATCCAGGTCCTTCTGGGCCACCAGGTGAGGTTGCAATTACTACTTTTGGAGCCGAATATGTTGGGTCTGAAGCATGCTCGGAATGTCATTCTGGTATATATGAAAAATTCATGCTTTCTGGTCACCCCTGGAAACTGAATAAAGTTGTTGATGGAAACCCACCTGATTATCCATTTAAATCCTTGTCAGATTTACCCCAAGGCTATACTTGGGAGGATATATCATATGTAATAGGTGGATATAACTGGAAAGCTCGGTTTATGGATAAAGATGGATTCATTATAACCAGTCCTAAAGGTGAAGCGCCAGACACTGAAAAACATAAAGAGTATTTAAACCAGTTTAATTATGCCAACCCGGAAGCAGGAAAAGAAGCCGGATGGGTATTATACAATTCTGGAAAAACCACTAAAGATCAACCAGGACTAGTTTACGATTGTGGACGTTGTCATACAACTGGATATTCCACTTGGCCTCCTGACTCTCATCAAGATGGATTGGTCGGAATAAAAGGTACCTGGGCAGAGCCAGGTATACAATGTGAAGCATGTCATGGGCCTGGAAGTTTACATGGACAAAATCCTCAAGGTGTAAGCATGGTCATTGATCGATCACCAGAATCATGTGGTGCTTGCCATGACCGTGGTGCAAAAGAAATGGTGGATGCGTCAAAGGGGTTCATCGACCATCATGAACAATATGAAGAATTGTTCCAATCAAAACATATCACCCTGGATTGTGTTTTGTGTCATGATCCACATACAGGCGTAATTCAACTACGAGAAGCTGGTGTTCAAACCACAAGAACAACCTGTGAAAATTGCCATTGGAAAGAAGCAAAAGTTCAAAAGCATATGGTGAAAATTGATTGTATTTCCTGTCATATGCCAAAAATTGGCAGAAATGCCTGGGGAAATGCGGAAATATTTACTGGTGATATCCGAACCCATTTAATGGCTATTGATCCAGAACAAATAGGTCAATTTTACACAGTTCAAGAAGGTGAGGTTGAAAAATCGTATTCTCTCTCTCAATTAGGGCTTGATTTTGCCTGCCGGCATTGCCATAATGGCGATTTTTCTCTTAGCGATGAGCAACTTATTGAACGAGCTAAAGGCTACCATACACAAGAAGATTAACATTTTTAAACAGATAAAAAGAAAAGTCGCCTGGTTAGTACCAGGCGACTTTTTATATCCAGCTTAGTATTTGAATCCAAATTAAATAAAAATGGCCAAACCTATTTTTGCAAAAACGACCTGAAGGAAAGGGAAGGTCTAGCCAAATCGGAAGTGCTGAGACCGACTGAAGCTGTTTTGTGTGCAATCTCTAAGGCTGGTGGTAAGGTTTGGGAGGTAAAGCAATTGGTAGGGTTTATTCCACTCGTTTCACTCGGGTATAGGGAATTGAGGAAGGGGGTGGATAGTTGACCCCCGCTGGGCGAGGGCAGGCAGTTGAAAGTGGACAGGCTAAAGACTAAAGTGTCAAGTCCTAAAATATGTTGACTGAAAATTACAGCTTAACTGCTCTTTCAAGTGACCTTCTCTGGGATTATTATTGTCGGTAATCTTAAGCTGTCATCAAAATATGCGTCATAGGGAGAGACATTATTGATGGACAAATATGGACGATCTGTATTGTATACATTAATTGCTTGCACTGTGGCCACAATGACTTGTGGCTGATAGCAAAAAAACTCAAAAAAAATCAAAGGACAGAATTTGGCGAGAAGTCGCGGTGGGCAACCTGGTAATTCGAATGCGGTGAAGCATGGGTTCTATTCCCGGAAGTTCGGGGATCTGGAAAGGCAGGATTTGGAGACGGCTTTGCGTGTGGGGCTGGGGAGGGAATTAGCTGAAAACTCAAAGGAAAATTCAGTAAATATATGCTTTTTAGAGGGAAATTAATTTTGCTCTATTCTCTGCGATATCTTTCTTAATTCCAGCTAAATTTTCTTCAATTATTGAAATTGTGTATCTTAGGGTTTTTTGTCTAGAAATAGCTGTAATATAGGCTAAACCACCAATGATTATTAAGAATAACCAAAAAAACCAAATTCTAAAGAAGAAAAGGATTCCAAGAAATCCAATGAGTAACATAACAGAACCAGTGGTTTTGTTGTTCTGAAAAGAATTAACTTTATCATCATAAAATTTAAGTTCTCTTTCGGATCTAAATAATTCTTCCTCAAGATTACCTAACTCACTAATTATTGATTCTTTATCCAATTCGCCATCCTTAAGAAAATACTGAAACCAAGATGTGGTTAAGTACTTACCTACTGTAGTATATATTAAAAACCGGATCATCTCAATAAATAGGGGAAAATGGGTTGCAGTAACAAAAACCCATAGGGAGGTTTGAGCGAGGTGCTGGGTGTTCATTCCAGTCCCGAGTGAAGCGAAGTGGGTCCGCGGAGTTTGCCGGCATAATAGCTTGCTTGTGGATATGTGTTGAATTACCAGTGTCCTGTTTCAATTCCTGCTTCGGTTAGCTGATATGATGGTTCCGTCTTTTTCGGTTTCGATCATGTATCCACCAAAGACAAGAGCGGCGAAGTCTTCGTGGATGGTTTTCCAATAAGTGGCGATGCGTTATTGGCGTTTGGTCGGTGAGAATTCTCCGATTTTGTATTACCAGGCGTTTTTCATTAATCTGAAACATTAGAACAAATCCAATCCCGAATTCTTAAGAATAGTTCTAAATTTATATCTAAAAACATGGGTGAGCAGTGACCCTTTAAGCCTCTGCTCTACTATGAGCTAATAAATTTGATGGTTGATTCTTTAATAAATTTAATTCATAAACATAATTAAATCTGAAAATCAAACAAAAATACGATTAAAAGCTCCATCACAGATATATAATTACTGAGGATGGATGGGGTGAGATGTAACAATAAATCAATATTTACCCGAGGTGAAAATGGAAGCAAACCAAGTTTTAAAACGTGCTGAAGTCCCGGTGGAACAGACCTGGAATCTGGAAGCCATCTTTCCGTCAGTGGAAGAGTGGGAAAAAGCTTTGGAAGGCATTGAAGCTGAAATCGAACAAATCGTTCCATTCCGGAATACATTATCACAAAGCCCACAGCAATTATATAAATGTCTGAAGGTGACCGAACAAGTCAGTAGGAAGATGGAGAAAATATTCCTGTATGCCAGCCTGGGCAGTGCGGTGGACAATTCTGACCAGGCTGCTCAGGCACGCGCGGTGCAGGCAAGAGGAAAATATGCCAGACTGCAAGCCACCACAGCATTTATCGAACCTGAATTGATTGCAATTGGATTCCCAACCTTAAAAGAATGGTGCCAGCAGGATCAGGATTTAGCACTCTATAAAACATATTTTGAGCAACTGGAACGCAAACAATCCAAAGTTCGCTCCTTTGAGGTTGAAAATGTGATGGCAATGGTATCAGAGCCAATGAGCACCGTGGTGCAGACCTATAACAGCCTGACGAATGTAGATATCAAATTCGGTTCTGCAATCGATGAAAAAGGAAAAACCTATCCAATTGAGCAAGGGAATTTTGGAGCTCTGATCAGCCACGAAGATCGAAGCGTACGAAAAACAGCCTGGGAAAATTATAATGATGGTTTTTTGAAATTCAAGAACACATTGGCTGGGCTGCAGATTGCAGGATTACAAAAGGATATTCTCGTTGCCAATGTGCGCGGATTCAAGAACAGTCTGGAAGCTTCATTATTTCCGAATAATATTCCCGAAGAAGTATTTCATAATTTAATCAGTGTATTTCGAAAACATCTGCCCACCTGGCATAAATACTGGCGCATTCGCAAGCAATGGTTGGGGTTGAGTGAATTTCAAGAGTATGACATCAAAGCACCATTGACCGATCAAAAACCGGTTGTCCTTTATGAGCAAGCTGTGGAATGGATCACGGAAGGAATGAAACCTTTAGGTGAAAAATATGTTGATATTTTGATAAAAGGGGCGACCACCGAGCGTTGGATCGATTGGGCAGTCAATCAGGGCAAGCGTCAGGGAGCCTTTTCAAGTGGCGTCTATGATACCAATCCCTTCATCATGATGAGTTACAATAATGATGTCTACAGTCTGAGTACACTGGCGCACGAACTGGGACATTCGATGCATTCTTATTACACCAGGCACACCCAACCGTATATCCACGGTCGCTATGCCTTGTTTGTGGCGGAAGTGGCGTCGAATTTCAATCAGGCGATGGTGCGTGATTATTTACTGCAAACCCAGACGGATCCGATCTTCCAACTGGCACTGATCGAGGAAGCCATGTCGAATTTCCACCGCTACTTCTTTATCATGCCGACGTTGGCGCAGTGGGAGTTGGATATGCATCAACGTCTGGAGCAGGGCAAAGCGATGAATGCAAAAGTCATGATTGATCGCTGTGCTGAGTTATTCCACGAAGGCTATGGTGATGAAGTAGTCTTTGATCATGAGCGTGTTGGGGTCACCTGGTCACAATTCAGCCATATGTACATGAATTATTACGTATACCAATATGCTACCGGTATATCCGGAGCACATGTTTTGGCAGAAAATATCCTGGCAGATCAACCCGGTGCTGTGGATCGTTATCTCACCTTCCTGAGTGCTGGAAATTCAGTTTATCCATTGGAAGCATTACAGGCTGCAGGTGTGGATTTAAGTTCCTCCGAACCCGTCGAGAAGTCTTTCAATTATCTGGGTAGTATTGTGGATCGTCTGGAAGGATTATTAACTGCTAAGAAAGACGAGTAAAATGATTTAGCCCAAAGGAAAATTTAAAACTTTTTCTTTTGGGCTTTTTTTATTGTAAGAAGGGGAGTACTTTATTGTTCAGATCTTCAGGAAAAATCATGCCAATATGGATCATGGCGACATTGCCTTCCGGATCGATTAGGATTGAAGTTGGAAAACCTGTAATTCCTAATCCGTTTAATACCTTCCCATCGGAATCTAATATTACTTTAAATCCTAATTCAAGTAAATTCGCGAATTGTGCAGCTGTGTCACGGGTTTCTCCTGCATTAATCGCCAGGATTTCAAATCCCTTATCCTGATGTTTTTGATGAAATTCGTTCAAATCCGGCATTTCGGCACGGCAGGGAGGGCACCAGGTAGCCCAGGCGTTCAATAAGACATATTTGCCCTGATAATCACTGAGAAGGATCGTTTTACCTTCAAGGTCTATCAGTGCAAAGTCTCCAACGGATTTTCCCTGGATGGCTTTCTGGACACCTGCCTGTTGAGAATTTTGCAAGGTTAGCAACAACACACTGACTAATAAAATAGCAACTGCCCCTATAATGATCTGAACGTTCCTATTTTGCTTCTTTTTGTTCTTTACAGGCTTCTTTATTTTCATCTCAACCAATCAACTATAATTCCGTTCTGATTATTCCATCCTTATATTTAGATCACTTTTTATGCAAAAGGTTGCAATTTATCAGGAGAATTTCTACTATTCAAAGCCAGTTGACAGGCAATTCCTGATTCAGATGGAGTAATTTACCTTTACCACTTGTAATATATACCGTTGAAATAGATGCGGGGGCAATCCGAAGTTGATTAAGATTCTCCAAAGGCAGTCCAATAAAACTGCTAACGATATGCCGGATAATACTGCCATGCGAAAAACAGGCAATCAGAGCATTATCAGTATGTTGCCTGGAAAGATGCAAAATAGCCTGTGTCACCCTTTCTCTGACCATTTGACAATTCTCACCACCGGGTATTTGTGTGAGGGCCGGATTCTGGTTGAATGTTGTCCAACGCGGATCTTTAACCAGATCCTCAAATGATAAACCCTGCCAATTTCCGAAATCAACCTGGTTGAGGTCGTTATCGATTATTATGTTCAGATTCAATTCCTGCGCCAAAGGTTCAGCAGTCTGTTGGGTTCTTCTCAATGGGCTGACATAAATGGCAATAATTGGTAAATGTTTGTGGGTTTCTGAAACCCGGAGAGATTGTTCAATACCCAATGAATTCAATGGACTGTCGATTCTCCCAGCCAGGGCTTCATCGACATAATCAGTGTCTCCATGCCGGATCAATAAGATTTTTGTCATCCAATTTCCTTCTGTCGTTTTAAGTTATTTATTTTGAAGTCTTCTTTTCCACTTCAGTAAATTGTGTCACAAATTGTCTGATATCAATAAGGTTGATAAAAGGAACAGAAATATGGTCTTTCAATAATGTCAGAGAACTTATGGATGCAGTGTTGATATTGATTCGCTGGAAAGAATCCAGAGGCATGTTGAGAAAATTGGTGACCAATAAACGAATGGAGTCTGAGTGGCTGAAGCAGGCGATCAAATCGGTTGGTTCATGCTTTTCTGAAATTTGTGTAATGCATTCAACCAGACGAATTTGGGCATTCACAAAGCTCTCCCCATTCGGAAATTGCATTTGAGATGGGTTATTCTGGACTGTTTTCCATAATTTTAGTCTCTGCAATTGTTTAATTGTTTTTCCCTGCCAATCGCCAAAATTAATCTCACTCAGATTGGCACAGATTGAGATTTCCATCTCTTTCAATTGTGCCAATGGTTGTGCTGTTTCGATGGCACGTTCCAATGGGCTGCTGTAGATGGCTTTGAAAGGTAAAGTTTTGAGAATTTCAGCTAGTTGGCTGGCCTGATCCTGACCTTTTTTGTTGAGGTGCACGTTCGGCATTCTACCTGCCAGTCGTTTCCCAACCCAATCATTTTCACCATGACGAATTAATAAAATAATAGCCATTAGCGATCCTTTACTGAAGGTTTATTGTGTGGGGATGCAGATCTTTTGTTTAAACCATCTGCTTGAATCTTTCTCCAATTCTTGACCCGTTCCTGCACCTTCGCTTCAAAACCCTGGTCAGATGGTTGATAAAATTGTTTACCCATGAGGTGGTCAGGTAAATATTGTTGGGGAATAAAGTGACCATCAAATGAGTGTGGATATAAATATCCTTTTCCATGCCCAAAACCTTTGGCGTCACGACTGCTGTCCATTAAGTGAATGGGAACCTGTCCCATGCCCTCTGCTTCCATCTGTTTTACAATTTCAAAATAAGCCATGACCGAATTGGATTTTGGAGCGGTGGATAAATATAATGTTGCTTCCACAATCGGAAAGATTCCTTCTGGTAATCCAATAAATTCATAAGCATTTGCAGCTGCTGTGGTAACGACCAAAGCTTGCGGGTCTGCCAATCCAATGTCCTCACCTGCCAGAATGACCAGGCGCCGTAAGATAAACCGGGGATCTTCCCCCGCCGTCATCATTTTCGCCAGCCAATATAACGCTGCATCCGGGTCACTACCCCGTACAGATTTGATGAATGCAGAAATTGTGTCATAATGAACATCACCACTTTTATCGTATAACACAGCGCGTTTCTGGATGGACTCCTGGGCTACATCAAGCGTAATTTTGGTTGTTTTTGTTTTGTCCGGTACTGTGGTTTCAATTGCCAATTCCAGGGCATTTAATAAGTTACGCGCATCCCCCCCACTCATCTGGATTAAGTGCACGCGGGCATCTTCATCCAATTCGATAGAATGTTTTCCATAACCGTAATCAGGATTAAAAAGTGCACGATCAACTATTTTTCCCAGGTGTTCTTCTTTTAATGGCTGTAATTGAAATACCCGGGATCGGGACACCAGTGCAGGGATAACATCGAAATATGGGTTTTCAGTCGTGGCACCGATCAGAGTCACCATACCAGATTCCACGTGCGGTAATAAGGCATCCTGTTGGGCTTTATTCCAGCGGTGGACTTCATCAATAAATAATATTGTTCTTTGTTGATATAGCTTTCGTCGCTCTTCGGCATCACGGATCACGCGTCTGAGTTCAGCCACTCCTGCTAACACAGCCGATATTGTCTCAAAGTGAGCTTTTGTATGCAATGCAATTAACTGAGCCAGGGTAGTTTTACCGGTTCCTGGTGGACCGGTAAATAGTATCGAAGAAAATAAACGGTCCGCCTGAATTGCTCTTCTGAGTAGTTTCCCCTCGCCAATGATATGTTCCTGACCGATAAAATCATCGAAAGTTTTTGGTCGCATTCGGGCAGCCAGTGGTGCTTCTTGCTGCATTCTTTCATTCATTGCATGTTGAAATAAATCATTCATGCAGATCTCCTCATTCTTATATCTCTCTCAAATGAATAATGTTTTATTCTGTACATCCTATTATTGTACAATAATTTATTGTTTATTTGTTCTATTATTTCATCATGCTGCTTTTGATAACAAAAAAGATGAAATGAGAATTTCACCTTTTCAATTCTGTTTTTCGATTGCGGGTATCAGGATTCGTTACTTATTCCATGGTTTAAAGTTTAATAATTCTTGCGGTTCAAACCATTCACCTTTGAATTGTATCGATCGGTCATCAATCGTTAGAAAGGCTTTTGGTTTTTCTTTTACAAATTCCACCTCTGGAAAGCCATGTTTCTTCATCCAGCTTCGCATGGCTTCAATACCACCTTCAGAATGGGAACGGGAACTGTAAACGACAATTTTGAAAAAATCCTGTGCTTTTTCGATAAATTCTTTAGATCCGGGAACTGGTTCATCATCAATAACCGCTGGTCCTTTCCATCCGGTTCGGTACCAATGGATAACACCATCAAAATCTAATGAGAGGATCGGTTTGAATCCCTTTCTTTTTCTAATAGAAGTCATGTTAAATTTTTTCCCTAATCAATTTCAATGTCTGAGACAAAGGAAGTGAAAGTTATCCGAACTTTTTTGGATTGAAGAGAATAATCAGGGGATTTATAATCTGCAGGCGAAAGAAAATGATCTTCCTTATAGCCTTTAATTTTCGTCGAGAGAACAAAACTCCTTGCCAAAACATTTAGCCCTGCATCTGAGGGTGAAATAATTTCCACATCATGAACAAAACCATTAATGATGATGTTTGTTTCTCCATCCGGAATGTTCGCTTGCGATAAGTCTAATTTGTAATCCCCAACAAAATTCCAGTATTCAGCTGGTTCTACATTCCATTCCCTTGTTTTATCTGTTTCACCAACAAAACGAAAGATCACATTCGTACCACCGGGAAGGGATTTTGGCCGGAAGAGTATGAAAAAACCAAGAGCCATTAGAATCAATGGAAATAATAATGACCATAAGTTAATCCCAAACAAGGCATCGATTATTGAAATCATACCCAAAATTATCAAAATACTACCAATCAATATCGCTGTTCTATTTTTCATCTCTTTCCTCCAATGGTTCGAAGTTATTATTATTCTACGTTAATCCTTATAAAAAGTGTCATCTGGGTTGATAGATCAGGAATGAAATGTTTACGGTTGATTGGTTTCTGTTTTTTTTCGTGGTGAAAACTTAACTTGAGCCAAAAAAATTGCTGACAATACCAAAAAGCCACCTACTAATTGTTCCGTACTGAATATTTCTTGTAAGAACAGAAATCCGAATACAGCTGCGAAAACTGCTTCCATACTTAAAATCAATGCTGCATCGGTTGGAGGGGCATACTTTTGAGCAACACCCTGTAACGTGAATCCGATCGCAACCGATGCGATGCCATTATATAAAATTGTCCACCACAACGAAGATATCTGAGAGATTCCCTGGGGATCAGTAATTAAACCAGTTCCAGCGTTTAAACCAGCACAGATTAAAAACTGACCGATGGCAAAATGAAGCGGATTCATTCCCTGAACAGTTCTGCCAACCACGATCACATGAAGCGCCCACAATATTGCGCCAACAAACTCCAATTTGTCGCCAGGAGCTAACTTGAGTTCTCCACCTGTACTGAGTAACAACATCCCAAAAACTGCAATAATTGCAGCCACCCAGACATTCCACTTTTGTTTATCACGCCAGATCATCCATAAAAATATTGGAACAAAAATAACATATAATCCGGTGATAAAACCAGCATTACCTGCTGTGGTGGTAATCATGCCTGCCTGTTGAAACGCCCCAGCAGAAAAAAGTAAAAATCCAGCCAGGAAGACCCCGACAAATTTTTCTTTTTCAATTTTCAATCTGAAACGTATCAGGGGAAATAATAATAAAGCACCAAGCAGGAATCTTCCCCCATTGAAATAAAAAACATTCATATTTGGAGCTGCGATTCTTTGAGCAATAAAACCGCTACCCCACACGGCTGCAGTGAGCAATAGTATCAGGTCAGCTTGGACCCTGGATAATTGTCTTGGTGCTTTGATGATCATGCCACGTCCTGAATAAAAAAAAAAGACATTTTTCTCAAGAAAGTGCAAATTTGAGAAGGTTCGTAATTTTACTATCAAATTTTATTTGGAACGAATTATGTGAGGATATTCCTCTTCCCGATTTTGGAATGAGAGTATTCTGGGATCAACAATTCTTCCATTTTGAATTTGTATTGCTCTACGGATCGTCTCATCTTTTTCCCAATATGGAACACCACTTTTTATCGAAGCAAGGAATGGGAGCAGACTGATGGATATCTCCCATGAGGCTATATTCCATAAATACGAAGAGGTATGGTCAACAGCGTAATACCATGCTTCTCCCACAGTAAAAATGGGGTTGATGAATGAAGTTGGTTTTGAGAAAGGAAATCCCAATCCTTCATCTCTGGCAATGTCAATAATCAGCGATGATCTTTTCAACCTGTTTACTTCTTCATTGCTCATGAACATTATTGGTTGACGAAAATCCTGCCGGATTCCATTCAATATGATGTCGGATTGAGCTAATTCGTCAATGAATGGATTTCTGCTTCTATCCATATGAATTGACATTAATTGGCCATTATCACCAATTTCCAATTGGTGATAGACAGCATCATAGGATTGTGGTGCGATAAATGTCTTGGAAGGGCGGTTGTAGATGTGAATATCTTTAAAACCCAGACCTTTAAATGCCTGTAAAGCACCTCTTGCCACTGAACCTGATCCGATAATCATTACCCTGCGTGGGGTGCCATAATGTCCATCAATCCCACGCAATTGTAAAGCATGAAATACGCCAGCATATCCAGCAATTTCATTATTCTTATGAAAAATATGATATTGAAATTCATTCTTGCGATTCCATTTGTGCATGGCTTCCCAGGCAATCATGGTCATGTTTTTATTGATGGCAGCGTTTGTAATCCACGCGTCTTCAATACAATGCAGCCATCCCCAAAGTGTTTTTCCGGAATGAATAAATGGTAAATCCTTTGGATCTGGTTTGATCAATACAATAACATCACATTGTTCGAAGATTTCATTTCTTGGCAATAAACCAGCTGTACGTGCATTGATCCATTCATCTTGAATTTGAAAGCGTTCACCATAACCTGCCTCAAAGATCATTTTTTTACGAACACTAATATCAATCCAATCCAATTGCTCAGGATGAATTGGGACACGCAGCTCATTTTCTTTGAAAGAAGAACCGACAACACCCAAAGTCAAAGAACTCATTTATTTCTCCCAGCAGCTTTTAGTCAAATTATTCATTAATTATTGTGTTTCTGTTCTTTAAGCAGTTGGTTTTTTGGTGGGTATTAACTGCCAATCCCGGATTATTGAAATGAACCTTTTTTAAGTGATAGAATCGGAAAATCAATAATCACCTTTTCCATTATGATACTTGATTGAATACTGATTGCAAATGTAAGTTGATTATATTTTATTTTGGAAATAAGATTTGGATTTAGATTTAGGAAAAAAACGTGGAAGAAATCCCTTTTTGGAAACAAAAGAAACTTGAAGAATTTACAAGAGAAGAGTGGGAATCTATTTGTGATGGATGTGGCAAATGTTGCCTTTTTCAATTAGAAGGCGAGGAAAGTCAATATTACACCACCAATGTTATTTGTAAGTTGTTTGATGAAGCAACCTGTCAATGTACTGATTATCAAAATCGACAAAAGTTGGTTCCCACCTGTCTGGTTTTGGATCCAGATTTGATCAGAAGATTAGATTGGATGCCGCTTACCTGTGCTTACCGATTATTAGGGGTTGGAAAAGAATTGCCCTGGTGGCATCATCTGGTCAGTGAGAACCGGGATACAATCCACCAAATTGGTGTCTCTGTAAGGGGAAAAGTTGAGAGCGAAAATGATATCGATATTAATGATCTTGAGGATCATGTTGTCGATTGGTTCAACCAAAGCTGGATGGTTGATTAATCTGCCGATTGTCAATTGATCAAATTTCATTCTCTAGAATGATTTTTAGTTCTTCGAGCGATTGGATTTCATAGTCGGGTACAACGTCATAGAGGTGTTCATCTCCTTTATGAATCGATCTCCGGGAAATCCAAACTGATTTCATCCCAATCTGTTTTGCCCCCATTATATCCATATCAAGACGATCACCAACCATCAAACAATCCTGAGGTTTGCAGGAAAATAATGATAAGCCTTCCAGGAAAATTTCTTTGTGAGGTTTGCGTAAACCGAATTCAGCTGAAATTATAATCTGTTCAAAAAAATCGGATAATTTGAATTGTCGTAATAAGGTATACACATCATCCTTATCAGATGCATTTGAGATCAATCCGAGTCGGTAACCATTTGTTTGCAGCCACTCGAGAGTAGGTGTTGTATCAATCTCAAGATTCCAATATTCTTGAGAAACGGAATACATAGCATTCAGCGCTTCCCGGATGATCGAGTCATCTGTATTTGGATAACCCAGATCATTCATGTAGTCAAGCAAAACACAAGCACTGGTGTACTCCTTTAAATTCTTGTTTCTCTCAAGGTAATATTTCCGCATTCGATTAGAAAAATCCTGTTTGAATTGCTCGCGATTGATTGGATAACCTGATTTGCACAAGAATTTCCATAACCGCTTGGTGGATCGTCGTAAGACATCATTCCAATTACCATTGAAATAAATTAATGTATCTCCAAGGTCGAAAAATATTACTTGTTTTTTTACATGATTTGTCATTATTCTTGAATCATCATACCTGTTCTTTAGTTTTTCCTTGCTGTGGCCATGATTAATAACCCAATTCCGGGTTAAAAGTATTGAGTAAAGATGAATTGTCCAGATATCGTTTGATATTCTCAGCAATCAGATTTACAGATCTTTCATTGTAGTGAATACTGACACCCGCGATATGGGGTGATATGAGTAAATTTGGGGTATCCCACATTGGATGATCTTTTGGAAGTGGTTCTTGCTCAAAAACATCCAACACAGCACCAGCAATTTTCTTCTCCTGCAAAGCTGTTTTTAGCGCAGCATTTTTGATTATTCCTCCTCTGCTAACATCGATCAAAAAAGCTGTTGGTTTTAACACTGCCAGTTCTTCTTCTGCGATTAGATGGAAAGTTTCTTTTGTCCTCGGTACAGTCACTACGATAAAATCACATTCTTTCATCATCGATTTGATGGCTTGATAGGGATACAACCGTGTAAACAGGTCTCCATTCGGATCTCCGAGACCAGGGATTGTGTAGCCATCATCCAGAGTTAACATCAAATTATTCTTGCTTGCGAGGATTTTTACATTAAATGGGGTTAACAATCTGGCGATTTCACGGCTGATACTTCCATAACCGATCAATCCAACAGTACTCGAACGTAATTCTTTCGGTGTGAATCGAGCAAACCGATCTGCTGGCCATTCATGATTTATCTGAAATTTTAGAATTGATGGGATTTTATGAGCAAGTGCCAGCATCATCGTTACGGCATATTCTGCAACCTGAGGGCTTGCGGCACCGCTAAGATTGGTAATTTTCAGATCACTTTTTTTAAAAATTTCCTCATCAACAGCAAAATCAATGCCCGCATAATTGAATTGTATCCAGCGTAACGATGATGCTTTCTCTAAGGGAGGTAGCACTCTTTCTGTAATCAGGATTTCTGTTTTTTTCCAGACTTCATTATCAATTTCCTGAAATGTTTTGGCTGGTAGCACAGTAATGTTTATTTGAGAGGAAACTCCTCTTAATTTATTTATTAGTTCATCCGACAAAGGAAAAGTAACTAACACTTCCACTTGTTTTTTTGTTTCTTGTTTCATTAGATGTATATCCCTGTTGGATCTAAATTCTCACGCAAAATCCGTAATTCCTCTTCACTGGGAGGTAGTGTCTCGCGCAGGCTTTCCGATACTTTCACTTTCCACCCCGTATTTTGTTGTACAGATTCAATACTCACCCCAGGATGTAGAGCAGCTAAAATTAACTCACCATTTTCATCTGGCTCAAGTATGCCAAGATGAGTTACCACTCCTTGAGGACCTTTTCCAATTGTGCCGCTTGCTTCCCGTTCTTTACGGTGAGATAGAAAACCAGCTGAAGTGATAAAGTCTACTTTTTCCGGGAATCTGCGCTTTTGATGTGGGGTGATGATATAGCAGCGGTTTGCCCAGCCAGCGATTTCCATTGAACCCCCTGATCCTGGCAACCTTGTTTTCGGGTGTTCATAATCACCAATAACAGTTGCATTGATATTTCCAAATCGATCAATCTGTGCACCACCTAAAAAACCCACATCAACGTTGCCACGTTGTAAATAAAAACTGAAAATATCATACATACTACAAACGGCGGAAGCACCACTGACAAGACACGGATCACCAATGGAGAGCGGTAATCGGGACGGTCGTGCACCAATGACACCCGCTTCGTAAATCATTACCAGGTTTGGTGCATGTGTTCTTCTTGCGAGGTTACAGGCCAAATTAGGCAGCCCAACCCCAACAAAAACCACATCACCATCACGCAATAATCGTGCAGCGTTCACCGTCATTAATTCAGCGTTGTTGTAGTTCATATTAGTAGTCTCCATAATCAATGGGTGAGCTTAAGCGAGGATTAACTTTTAATCGTGCATGTGTTTCTTCCCCTAATTTTTGCCAATATTCTTCCCGATCTTTCACTCCATAAACCCATTCTTGCAGCCATTGTTGGACTTTTTCCGGAGATTGACTGATTTCATCCCACGCGAGATAAAAAGGATTGTCGCGATCATAATAACCTTGCGTATAGGAAGGATGCGATGAAAATGGTTCATGGCAAACTGCATCAACAATGATTGAAGGTATCACAGTTCGGTTTGGATCACTGCGAATGATCTCCTCGGGAACAATTTCTTCTGCAGTAATAATGACATGTTTTGAGGCAAATGCAGCTTCTTTCTGTTCGCCTACAATCCCCCAAATTTGTGCATTTCCATGTTGATCTGCTCTTTGAACATGCACGATTGCGACATCAGGATTCAATGGTGGGACGACAATTACCTCGGCACCCGAGAATGGATCAGTTATTCTTTTAATGTTTGGATTAGCCTGTTCCAGACTAGGGGCACCGGTTTGATTCATTGGCATAAAGGGGAGTCCAGTCGCACCTGCCTGCAACCTTGAGATCATTCCAAAGTGAGAATATTCCTCCCAATCTAACTGACCATTCTCAATGGCTTCACGCATGATTCTTAATGAACCAACGCCAGGATTGCCCATATAGGAAAAAATCACTTTTTTTACGCATCCTGCAGCCGTGAGCATATCGTAGATCAGATCGGGAGTTGCCCTTGCTACCGTTAAATCTTTTTTCTTTTGGCGAATTATTTCGTGCGCAGCAGCGAAGGGAATCATGTGTGTGAAACCAGCGGCATAGATAATATCACCATCATTAACGTATTTTTGGATGGCTTCTGATAATGTATGTAGTTTTGACATTATTTTTTCTCTTTTATGTTGGATTTATGATCTTCTTGATCTTCTTGATTGTCGCTCATCACGATGATCACGAGCACTCAATCGGGAATTCCTGCGTTTATCTGCAGAATCTGTCTCTTCATTATCTTTTTCTCTGTTTTTTGGATTCTTCCTTAAAATTGTACCAAAAATAATTAACAGAACGCCAGTGATAATCAGGTAAAAATTAGCGCTATCTGCAATCATTGAGAAGGTAAATAATAGCAAAAACAATCCCCCAAGGATAATAAAAAATTTACCAAGTCTTTTTCCGAATTCACTCATAAAGTATCTGGTGCTGTTCAAATTCTATTGAACAGCACCTTATATTATACTATCTTGAATATATATCTTCTTGATAAAACGGGGTTAGCGGGAGATTTTGGTGGGTATTTGCCCACCAAAATCTCCCTGAGCGCTAAGATGAAAGATACATGAATTTATTGTGATGATAAGCCTTGCTTAAAAGTCACTTAGTTTCCTAACCCGATTATGTACCTGTTCTCGCATGTACATTTGAAGGTAATGCACACCACCTGCATTCTTCCCGGTTGATCCTGAGCCTTTCCAACCACCAAACGGTTGAAATCCAGGCCATGCACCAGTTGTGGCTCCTTGTGGTCTGTTGGCATAATTTACACCAGCTTCAATATTTTCAAAAAACCAGCCTGCTTCTTCATCAGATCCATAGAATCCTGACGTCAATCCATAATCTACATCATTGGCAATCTGCATTCCTTCTTCCAGGTTCTTGATTTTTCCAATTGTTGTGATTGGCAGGAACATTTCCTGTTTCCATAATCTGTGTGAAAATGGGACATCAGCAAACAGAGTAGGAGTTGCAAAATATCCTTTGGCATAATTACCATCTGTGAGTACTTTACCACCAGTGAGTAACCGTCCTGCAGACATTAATTCAGATGAAAAATCCTGAAAATCACGGTATGAATTTTTGTTTATCACAGGACCCATAAAAATATTGCGTTCAGTCGGATCTCCAATAGCTAACTTTTCCGTCAGAGTCACCAAACGCTCAACCAGTTGGTCGTGGACAGATTCTTCTACTAAAACGCGCGAACAGGCAGAACATTTCTGTCCCTGTAAACCAAACGCGGAACGGACAATTCCAAGAGCTGCGTCTTCAATATTGGCGTGTTTTGAAACAATCGTTGGGTTCTTTCCACCTAATTCCAAAATTGTGGGACGAACATAATGTCCACTTTGGGCAAAATTTCTAAAAATCCCCATACCAACATCAAAAGAACCCGTAAAAGTAACACCAGCCACATCCGGATGGTTTACCAACGCATTTCCCAGAGTGGATCCTGGTCCAGTAACGAAATTGAAGACACCATCAGGAATACCAGCATCCAGAAATGCTTTTCCCAGGAGGTAAGGGGTAAGAGGTGTATCAGTAGCAGGTTTCATTACAATAGTGTTTCCAGCAACCATTGCCGCACCAGCGGGTCCCCCAGTCAAGGCACCAGGGAAATTGAATGGACTGATTACCAGCCAGACACCATAAGGACGCATGACAGATCGGTTTGTCGATTCCAAACCAACAAATGGATCACTACCCATTTGAATTTCAAATCCATTATTTTTTTCTAATTGTTCACAGGCATAACGGATCAGTTCAGCTGTTTCGACAGCATCGCCAATGCTTTCCATCCGGTTTTTTCCAACCTCGAGAGACATGGCTGCACCAATATAATAACTGCGTTCCTCGATCAGATCTGCTGCTTTCCGCAGCAATCTCACCCGCTCTTGCCAGGGTGTTTTTCTCCAATGAAGAAACGCTTTTTTAGCAGCTGCGATGGCCGTGTTCGCATTGTTGATATCACCTTTCTGGAACAAACCTATCACCTGGTCAGTATTGATTGGAGAACGGTTTTCAAATTTTTCATCGGCAAACACCTCTTTGCCATCAATGATCATTGAATATTCCTGACCAAATGTCTTACGTAAATCAGCCAGATTTGACTCGAATGAAGAGTGAAATTCTTCCGGAGGACTAAACATCGTACCATATGTTAATTTAAATTTTTGATCAGATCCCATAAAATTGACCTCCTTCTTAGGGGATTTAATATAAACGTTCTACTTCAGTATATTACAGCTGAAGAAGAGTGTCAAAATTGATCGTCATACAAACAGGCTTAATTCCTGAAAAATAAGCCTGTTGCGAGAATGAAATCGGATATGAAAAATTTAGTTTAATTTTTTGTGGTTAATGGTAAGAATATTTGAAAGCCAGCTGTTTTTACAGTGATAGGATCATTTATAGTTGTTCCAAATTCATTTGTAGCTGAAATAATAACAAAATATGTGGTGTCTTTTTCCAATCCAGTAATTGTATACGGCAACTGACTGAATTCTAATCCTTGATCCAGAGCCATACTTTTGGTCAGTTCATCCTGAATCTCAATTGTATAGGTCGTGTTGGTTGAACTGGCTGTCCAATCCATCGTGATACTCGAAATCGTACTGTATATTTTAATATTCGTTAATGGAGGGGGAGGAGAGCAAGTGAATACACCTGTGTTTGCAATATTACTAAAAGCAGAATTGCCATTTGAATTATATGCATATACTCGATAGGAGAATTCATATCCACAAGTTATGCTTTTATCAGTAAATGAAGTAGTATTCGCTGGCAATGTAGAAAAATTAGCCCATTGTCCACCATTGACCGAACGTTCAACCTTGAATCCCTGCTCATCGGTGCTATTGTCTACAAATGTTAAGGATATATCATTCGATTTTACTTCTTTCACAACCAGCCCCGACGGTGCTATCGGGGTTACTTTTGTGGATCGGAAATTCGAAACAATTGGTGCAGTTTTATTCAATGTTAATCGGTTATCGGCCGAATTACTGGCTGTTGATAACACACCTGTTGGTCGGCCATTATAAAAAACTTCGGGATTTGACCAGTTGTTGATGCGAGGGCAATTTGACGAGCAATTATATGCCATGATGGTTCGGAAAGCAGCATTGGGATCTTGATATCCATAAGAGTAACTATACATGGCAGTTCCTCCCCCTGCACTCGCACGATCATGATGGGCACCCATATTATGCCCGGTTTCGTGGGCGAAAGAGTAGTATCCAGTCGCACAGGCACGGGATACAACACTATTACCAACAGTGTCATATGTGTAATTAGGGGTCATCAACCAACCGATGCCACAGTACGTAGTACTATCAACGATCATCACTACCAGATCGGCACCATAGATATTGCGAAGATTTCTAACATCGTCGATTACACCATCCTGATTGGTCAAATGTGAAAGAGCAGTATTCCATCCAGTTTGGGTAGACAGGTTGGATTCATCATAATAAATTTCAGTTGTGTTCACCAATCGCATGGTAGAGAAAATGCCACTGCGTTGGTAACCTGTATTTGTTTCACTGACTGCCAAATTTATGAGGTTTTGCATCTGGCTTGTGCCACCTGCTCTTGATCTCGCTGTAGTAGTGTAGACGACCATCACATCAATGACATAACCTGCATCTAATGTAGTTGTATCAAATTCGAAATCTGAAAATGTGCCTGATAAATCATCAGAATCTGGCAGCGCATCCAATTCTTCAGGAAATTGGGATTGATCAATCTCTTCAAATTGGTAGAAACCTTGTTCATCACTCTTAAGGTGATATTGTTTTCCCTGGTACACGAGGTTTGCACTGATAACACCATCTGTTGAAACCAGGATGATGGAACTATTTGGATCATCATTTAAATTTCCGGAAAGAATGTAGCCAGCCTGTATGGTTTCTTCGATTTTTTCGAAATTTGCATCAAAAGAAAGATCACCAAAAACCTGAAATCTGGCGGATTGTTTTTCATTTTTTCCTGAAGAAATATTCTGTGCAATTTGTTCAATTGCATTGGCATTCATATTAATTTTTTGAGCTCGGACAATACCAATATCAAGGCTTTTTCCATTGGATGTGCTATTCAGATTTTGATCAATTGTTGTAATGGATGGTGGGATAGGGTCATTTGCGTTTACTTGTGCAGTATTTAAACTTAGCGAAAGAATTACGCCAAGCAACATTATTATTCTTATTAATTTGCCGGTAAAAACCCTCATTTAGAACTCCGTTTGTGCTTTTGAACATATAACGAAGTAAAAATAGCACAGTGGGAGTACGTTTAGGGTTGTTTGTTAGGTATTTGTAAGGGAATTATTAGGAATTAGTTGATTTGTAAAGTGTTTTCAAAGTAATCAAGGGTATGGCGGTTATTCAAGAAATTTTTCATAAAATCGTGCCACCTGGTTTCGAACGATACCGACTTCTGCTTTTGTTTTTATCAATTTATCATTCAAAATTGCTGCTTTCCTTCGCAGAACATCATTTTGAGTAGCTGTTATGATCGCATCTGCCAGATCTTGTGGATTCCCAGGTTCGATAAGAAAACCATTGACCCCAGGCGTAATCCATTCTCTAATTGAGTTGATATCTCCTGCAATTGGAAAACAACCACAGGCCATCGCTTCCAGCAAGGTGTTTGGTGTACCATCATGGGTCGTTATTGAAACTGATATGTGACTTTTATGAAAAAGAGACCACAGAAGTTCCTGTGGCAGGTTTGGCAGCAATTGGACATGGTCTGAAATTTGTAGGTGGTCTATCCATTTTTGCGCTTCTGGTTTTCCTTGCATTGCCGGACATAAAAAGATAGCATCTGGCAGTTTTTGCAATACCAATGGAATCGATTTAAAAAAGACGTCACTGCGAGCATACGCCCGGATTCCGCGAGGATTGATGATGACCGGGACATTTGAGGGGATTTCGATATCACCTATTTTTTTTTGTTTTGATAACTCGATTTCCTCAAAAAGAATTCCACCACCACCTGGCACCACTAATGTGGGTTTTTTTTCATCCAATCCCCATTGGTGGGCAAGCTGAATATCCCGGTAGACATCTGCCAGAACGCCATCTGCCCGTTGCATCACCTTTTTGGTAAGATCATGCATTTTTCGATTTGCATTCGCATGGAGAGTGAAATCGTTACCCCAGATGGAAACTAACAAAGGTATCTCAAGAGGAATGGTATTGGCTAGCATTCCTTCATAAGGGATTCTCAATGCGTGAACGAGATCGGGTTTAATCTCGGAAATGATTGTTGTGAGCTGACGTTGGTATTTAGGCAAGGTTGATGGACCCAGTAAATAGCGAATTTTCATCATTAATGGACGAGCATTTTGGATAAGTTGCTTTTTCCAATTAATTGAAGGTTGCTGAGATTTTTTGTTCAAGGAGTTTTTATTTTTTTCTTCTCCAGCATCACTAAAAGCGACCGGAAGAATTAACAATTGTTCAACTTTGATTTCAGTATTGACAGGATAGGTCGATACCAATGAGATGTGGTAGCCGAGGAAATGTAACAGATCAATCCACCTGGTTGTGATTGCGCTGCGTCCATCCGCGATTAGCAGGATATGTTTACTCATTTTGGCCTTACCATTGCATCAAAACTCGCCTTTAGAAAAACAGAAACCATTTTTTCAATATTAACACTTTCTTTCACTGTTTCAAAAGCTGCCAGACCTTTTTTCCACAATTCATCCTGTGAACTCAATGCGCTCGTGATTGCTGTTAGTAATTCTTGTTCATTGTTTGAAGAAATATTCCAACCGTTTTTCTTATTGACCAGGTCTGATTGTGTTCCATCCCCTTCAGCAACAATCACAGGTAGAGCGTGCGCCATTGCTTGTTGAACAGACAGACCGCCAGTTCCGGGAAGTACAAATAAATCAGCATCCCTGAAAATAGATTTTAGATTTTCCCCTAATTGTTCCCCCCAGAATCTGGTCTTTGGATAAATACTTTTCGCCAGAATTTCCAATTCCTTCCGAATCGAACCGTCTCCAACAATCCATAAGTTTGGTTGAATATTTTCCGGTAATTGAGCACAGACTCGAATTAGTGAATCAATTCTTTTCCTGGGTTGTAGTCTTCCAACGTATAAAAGGACTGGCTCATAATCGATTGACCATTCTTTGCGTTGCGGGGGAGATCCTGCTGGAGCGGCTGCAGTCGCATTCATCGCCAAATAAACCTGGTGAGGATTAAAACCAGCCTTTATATATTGGTTGGCTCCCTTTTGACTGTAGGCAATCATCCCGGCAAACGATCTTAAAAAATTTTCGCGTGATTTATTACGAATGCCTGATAATACTCCTGAATATTGCGGGACGCCCAATCCCCAGCCAATTACCGGTCTATTTTCTTTATTCATCCAACGAATAACACCAGGCGTAGACAGATAACGAGGATTAGCCTCAACAATCAACACATCAGGTTGCCAATCAGAAACCCAACGAAGAAATTGTGGTTGTCTACATAAATAATATTTGCCATTAAAAACGTGTTTGTTTTCTGCGAAGAAATAATCAATCCCTTTTAATTCTTTTACAATATTGATCATTTCTTCAGGTTGTGGCGCCCCTGCGAAGACTCCTAAATTGATTTCAGGTTGTTCTGCCAACAACTCGAGAAAAGGAGCCCGATACGCTGGAATGACACGTTGTTGGATTGCAAGACGAATTATAGTCATTAATACACCATTACTTCAACCTGAGAACCGGAAGCTGTTTTTTCAACCTCAATTCTCCCAGGAAAAGCATCTTTTAATTCTTCAAGGTGAGTGATGATAAATATTTTCGCAAAATCTTTTTTGACCTGATTGATTGTCTCTACCAAACGGCTGCGTCCCGGATTATCCTGACTACCAAAACCCTCATCAATCACAAGAGTCTGAAGGCGCGCACCAGATCGTTTTGCCAGGACCTGTGATAATGCAAGTCTGATGGCAAAATTTATTCGGAACGCTTCACCACCAGAGAACATTTCATAGGCTCGGGTATGACCACTGGCATCGTTGATCAGAATGTCAAGAGTTTCTTTTTTATCCTGCCTTTTCTTATCTTTGTATTCGCTCTGTGTTTCAAAATGAACCGATAATTGACCTGCGGTGAGTTGAACCAGGAGATCGTTTGCATGCGCTTCTATTTCTGGTAAAGCCTGTTCAATCAATAAAGCAGGAACGCCGTTCTTCCCAAATGCTTCTTCCAATTTCTTATACCGAGCAACTTCAAGCGTCAAGTGGTCTAATTCTGCCTGTATTTTTTTATTTTCAGATTTTTTTCGGTTAATGGTGTCTAATTTTTGTTTTTCAGCCCCAATGTGAAGATTAATTTGATTGATTTGTTTATCAATAACATCCAATTCTTTTTTCAATTGAGAAGGATCGGGTAAATTTTCGTAGAGGCTGTCATATTTCGATTGCATCGTTAAGAGTAATTCAGATTTTGTCAGCAATGCTTCTTCGTTAAAAGAAATTTCAATTTTCAGGTCTGCGAGTTGTTTAGAAATTGGATCGTATTTGCTGCGGGCTGCTTCCAAATTTCGATATTCCTCTTCACTTTTCCGCAATTCGTTTTCTTTTTGCTTAAAATTGATATGTTGCTCTTCGTTATATTGGAGCAGTGATAATTCATTTTCCAAGACTTCAATTTTAGATTGAATTGGGCGAAAAGTATCCTTGTTGTCTATCTGTGCAAGAACCTGTTGATACTCAATTGCCTGGGTTTCATCCCAATCATTAATCATCTTCTTCATGCGCTCAAGATTCACACGATTTTCTGTGATTTGATTTTGGAGATGAGATAGTTCTTTTTCAAGGCCATTGATTCTCTCAAGTTCAGATCTGATATTTTTTTGATCATTTTTCAGATTTTCAATTTCGGAATTCTCTTTTTCAATTGTTTTTTTTCTATCAATTCCTTCATCCACGATCAATGTTTCATATTTTTCCCGATGATCGCTGGTTAATGGTTGATTGCAAAAAGGACAATCAGGTCCTGCACCACGGAATGCTTTGAGCTTTTCTCGTTTCTCAGAATTAAGGTTTTCCAAATGTTTAACAGAGCTTTGTTTTTCGGTGATTTTGCTCTGAATTTCCACAAGGTTTTCATTCAAATTTTGTCTTTTATTGGTTGATTTGAGAAATTGATTTTGTTTTTCTACTTGCTTATTTAATTCATTTTCTGTTTCGGGGATCTGTTTTTTAATGGTATCAATTTCAATTAATTGTTTTTCGAAATTTTCTCTTTTTGATTGCAAGCGGTCCATTTGCTGTATGATTTCATTTTTAAACGCATTCAATTCATGACTTTTTTTGTGAAATATATCAGCCTTTTGATTCCAATTGTCCAATTCCAGGCGAACCTTTTTCCATTGATGATAGTTCTCTTCAATAATCCTGGCATTCTGGATTTGTTTTTGGAGTCTCGTTAATTGATTTGTAAGGTTGTCAAGAGAAAGTTTATTTTTATCCAGCGTAATTCGAATTTTTTCTATATCTTTTGTTTGTTGATTTAAATGCAGTTCAGCGTTGATTTTCGCATTTTCAAGTTGCTTGGCGTGATCGAGCAGGAGGTTTTGACTTTCTTTCGTTTTTAGCCTGTCAACGAGTTCTTTTTCTGCTGCTGCCAATTGAATTTTGTAATCTTCTTCGTTGGCTAATTCTTTTTTGATTTCTGCTAATAAACTTTCCAAACGATTTTGTTCTGTTTCTAAGTTTTTGCGCAATTCTTTGGTTTTTAGGAGATAATTCTCCCAAATTTCCAAACCGAGGATATTAGACAAAATCTCCTTACGCACCCTGGGTGAAAGTTGTGTGAATTGATCAGCTTTGCCTTGCAGGAAAAATGAAGCGTTTATAAATGTATCATAATCCATACGTAAGGTTGCTTGTATTCTCTTTTGCGTTTCATTAATCGTATGTTCAGTTATAGAACGCCAATTTTCTGTTTCATGATTCCAGATATTGAATTCCAAAATCATCGGCTTGTCGATTTGTTTTGTTCTGCGGATTCGAAATAATTGTCGCTCATATTCGAATTGTAAAACCACCTGGGCTATGTCGCTTTGCTGGTTGATTACCTGATCATTACGCGCACGTGCAACTCCAAAAATCGACCATGTGATGGCGTCCAAAATCGATGATTTGCCTGCGCCATTTGCCCCAGTGATGCTGGCTAATTGCAGATTTTCAAAATTGATTTCTACAAGTTCTTGATAGGATAAAAATCCCTGGATTATTAACTTTACAGGAATCATACTTCTGTAGCCGAATCATCAACTTTTACTACATTCAGAATGACCGGGAAGACCAGAACTTTGTCCACTCTTTTCCCATCCATATCCATTATTTCAAATCGCAAATGGTATATATCAAAATATTGGCCGACCTCTGGAATACTATCCAGCATGGTCATCATGAAACCACCCAGTGTTTGAAAACCAACGCGGTCTTCTTCCGGAAGGGTGTCAATTCCTAAAAGTTCTTTAACTTCATCGATTGCTAATAAGCCATCCAATAACCAAGAGCCATCTTCTCTCTGAACTATTTGAATATCTTCCTCTTCGCCTGCTGTCGGAATTGATCCAACAATGGATTTAAGCACATCATACAGAGTTACCATTCCCAGAACACCACTGAATTCATCGATTACCAGGGCAGCATGTGCTCCTGCTTCTTTAATTAAATCCAATGCTTTCAACGCGGATGTGCTGTCAGGAACAAATAAAGGAGGTTGAAGCAGATCAGGTATGGATGGTATAGCACCATCTAAACTTAGACTGAGAAAATCTTTTGCCAGTAACATACCATGTACATTATCCAGCTCACCGGATGCTACTGGGAAGCGGCTGTGATTGGAGTTAATCACCTGTTCAAGGATTACCTCAAAAGGCTCATCCAAATCAATCCATTCAATTTCGGTGCGAGGTGTCATGATCGAATCGATGTACCTGCCACCTAGACGGAATATGCCTGTGACCATGTCTTCTTCTGCAGACTCGAAAATTCCGGATTGTGTCCCCTGTTTCATCAGGATTTTAATTTCTTCCTCTGTAATAACAGGATCTTTGGAGGCTTCAATCCCTAATATTTTTAACCCAATATCCGTCGAGCTGCTGAGTAATTTGACGATAGGGGATGTTAACCACGAAATTGTTTTCATTGGCAAGGCTACTATAGATGCAATTTTTTCTGGTGAATTCATCCCCAATCGTTTTGGTATCAATTCACCGATGACCAAAGAGAAATAGGTTGTAATTAAAACAACAATCGCGACTGATAGGATTTCGGCATAAGGCTTTATCCAGGGTAAGGATTGAAGGCTTAAACTGAGATTGCGGGATAATGTAGCTCCCCCAAGAGCACCTGACAAAATCCCGATCAATGTAATGCCAATTTGAACGGTGGAAAGAAATTTATTCGGGTTTTCTGAAATATCCAATGCAACCTGGGAAGATTTATTCCCCTCTTTGGACATTTGTTGCAATCTAACTTTTCTGGCAGATATCAAAGCAATTTCCGACATGGCAAAAATGCCATTGATAATGATCAATACAAAAATAAATGCAATACTAATATACGTGTTATCCATACTCCCTTTTATTGTTTGTTAAATTTCTTCTTCATAATTTTGATTATAAATGATTTCTTTTGCAAGTTTTTGAAGTTGATTGATTTCATCTGGAGAAATTTTGTTACTTTGCCAGTAAAGCTCCAATAATTTTTCAGGTGGAAAATCAGAAATCATTTCATCCTCTCCCAAACGCAGTCGGGTAGAAATGATTGGTTTTCGATTTATATGGATTTCCAATGCTTTTTTGTAATGATCCTGAATCCAATGTTCGTCGATCAGATTTTCCCAATCTTTTGGATAGACAAGCGTCAAGCGTGTGATCGCATCTTCTAATTCTGAAGATTCTGGCATATTCTCCAATAAAAAGTTTTTTATCTGGATTGGATTAGGAATGGTTTCATCTTCCTTTGTGTCTATTTTTTGTAAATCAATGAAAGAATCAATAAAAACTCGTCCATCTAATTTTACCCATGAGACTTTCGAATCCCCTTTTACAATTTCTGCCAACACAAAATATTTATCGTCAATAACTTCACCAAAATCTACCCGTTCTATCGAACCTGGATATACAATTGGGGGTTTGCTACCTTCATTTAAGTCCTGTGCTTTATGTATATGTCCCAGCGCTACATAATCGAATTCTGGTCTTTTAACCAGACCTAATGAAAGAACCATATCACGACCCAGCATGATGCTTCGCTCTCCACCAAAAACAGCACCTTGAACCGAAGCATGCGCCGCCAAAATAGTTGGCAATTTGGGATCAAGATCTTTGATAAAATTTTCAATTATTTTCGAAATAATTTGCTCAATATTTGAATCGAGATTATTAAAATCAAGATCCTCATCCTGGTTAGCCGAAAGAAATCCGCTGCGGGTAATCCAGGGAAGAGCAATTATCTGAACTGGCAATTGATTTAATTGATTGGGTTTCAGGAGTGTTGGTTTTCCAATCACATGGATATTCGGTACTGAGAGGGTATCGAATTCCTGGAGCGCTGTTGCTCGTCCTGCTGCAGGTGAAATATCATGATTACCAACCAGGAGGATTGTGGGTGTGCTATTTTTAGAAAGACGGATAATCCGTTTACCCCATTCCCGTTGAAAAGTTGGAACTGGTGTCCGATCTTTATAGGCATCGCCCGAAAAAATAACCAGATCAACCTGTTCCTGGATGGCAGTATCAATAATCGTGTCCAAAGCTTTTAGAAAATCCAGCACCCGAATGGGTAATCCGGACTGTGGATCTCGTTTTCCTTGGGCAGCGATATCAATATGGGCGTCTGAGAAATGTAATAATTTGACCATTGAGTTAGTTTAGGGAAAATACCCCAACTGTTTTAATAATTCTACACTGGGAACAAAATTTGGATGATATTCCAGTGAGGTGAATAAATCCTCTACAGCTTTTTGTGAATTTCCAATGGCCACATTTGCCATCGCACGCCAATAAAAATTTTCTTCCAGATAGGGTTCACTGGCAGCATCTATAGTAAGAGTAGTCAGATTAATCACATCCTGGTAACGTCCACTATAATAATATGCAAAATATGGACCAGTCTGATACCACATCATACGCCACGGTCGATCTTTCTCCGGGAGTTGAGAATAAATTTGGAATGCCTGATCATAGGATTCTGAAGCCCCAAAAAAATCCTGGAGTTGTACCATGCTGGTTCCCCGATTAAACCAGGCATAAAAAAGATCGACACCCTGATTTTTAGTAATTTCCTTATTTGCTGTTTGATAAGCAATTTGGTCAGCATTTCTGTCATCTGCATAATCTCCAAGAACATTCATCAGTTTTAGTTCCTGGTCCGGGGTGTATATGACCAAAAAAATATAATTGAACGACCGCCATTGAGATAATATGTCATCGTATGAAACAGGGTAATCAGGTCGAAAATAAGAATCTTGCGTAAGAAATTCTTTTTTCTCATCATCATAACCATTTAATACAGCGTAGTGGCCCATCCAACTGATCTTTCCACTGACATCCCTAATATAGACACCTTTTTCAACCAAAACCGGGAATCCATTTGCAATTAATTTTTTCAATATGTCGATGGTTCCACCTGATCTTGTTATTGCAAGATATTCAGTTTGTTCCATTACATAATTGACCATCTCATAAGGCATAACATTCTTATCTTTTTCGAATGGTTTCAGTATCTTGCCTGTATCGGTGCGATCACCTTCCCAACCCCAATATGAAAGTTGCATGGCAAGATTAGCCGGGGCACAATAGTTCCACAATCCATGTTGATCTTGATAACGAATACCATCCAGTTTCACAAACTCGGGTAATGGTGTTGGCTCAAATGTGGGTATCGCAGTTTGGATTTGAAAATCTGTTGTAGGGGTAAGTGAAGGTTGGATTGTTGGAGTGGGGGATTTATTCGGAATCGGTGTTGCCTGTAAATTACTTGCATCCGGCATGAAGACAACAGCTTCTGGGGGATTCAGTGCATAATCAATCCGGATTTTCCATTCATCCAATCGCCATAAAACCCTTTCGCGTAGGCTGGGAACTGAAAACAGAATAATTATCAATAAAGAAAAACTGATAACCAACCCAAGAATGGACTTAGCCAGATTTTTGTTAAACATAGTCCGATTATAACACTGCAAAAAACTGGAGAAATACACTCCCAGATAAACCGAAATTAGATAGAAAATATTGTTTGGAGGAGTTAGTTTCCAATTTTGATTTTTTTAGTGATAATCTTGGTGTTCAATAGAGCGTTTTTCCTTGCACATTTGAGGTTTTATTGGTATTTTTATTTTATGTTAAATACATTTCATTGTCTTTAGGATGATGAAGATGAAAGAGAGAAATATGATCCAAAATCGAATAAAAATACCTACAAATTTTAGTCTACCGCGTCGAATTCAAAGATTATCTGAGTTATCATTCAATTTATGGTGGGTCTGGAATCAGGATGCACAACAATTATTTCGCTTAATTGATAAACCTTTATGGGATAAACTAAACCATAACCCTATTGCATTTTTACATCACGTCGATCAAGACCGATTGATATCAAAAATAAATGATCTTTACTTTTTAGAACGTTATGACCTGGTGATAAAAAAGTTCGACCAATATCTGGAATCAAAAAAAACTTGGTATGAAGAAACCTATCCTCAATTAAAAGATGAAAAAATTGCTTATTTCTCTTTTGAATTTGGTTTACACGAAAGTCTTCCAGTTTATGCTGGTGGTTTAGGGATCCTGGCGGGTGATCATCTTAAAACTGCCAGTGATCTTGGTTTACCACTAGTGGGTGTGGGTTTTATTTACAAAAATGGATATTTTATGCAATCCATCACGGAAGATGGTTGGCAGGAGACGCGAAACTTTTACCTTGATTATACTGAAGCTCCTATCATCCCACTAACAGATAATCAAGGAAAACCGTTAACAATTTCGATTGATTTGCCTGGACGAAAAGTATTTGCCAGAATCTGGCAGGTTAATATTGGAAGAGTGTTCTTATACCTTTTGGATAGTGATTTGGAAGAGAATTCTCCCAATGATCGCCAATTAACCTCCAGATTATATAGCAATGATCTTGAAGTTCGAATTTCACAGGAAATTTTCTTAGGAATGGGAGGTGTTCGTGCTTTACGATTATTAGGCTATTCTCCTACTGTCTGGCATATGAATGAAGGCCATTCAGCTTTTCTTGCTTTGGAACGAATCCTTGAAATGATGGGAAATGGAAAAACTTTTCAGGATGCAAGTGAAATTGTAAAGAAGAATAATGTGTTTACTACCCATACGCCTGTCCCGGCAGGTAATGATCAATTTCCAATTTGGTTGATCGACAAATATTTTTCTCAAATCTGGCCAAAATTAAACCTGTCCAGAGATGAATTTGTTGGATTAGGGAATCAATCACAAGCCTGGGGAGACACATTTGTGATGCCGGTTTTGGCACTTAAGTTATCGGAGCACCGCAATGCAGTCTCCGAATTACATGGAGATGTTTCCCGAAAGATGTGGAATTGGCTATGGATGGATCGACCAGAAAATGAAGTCCCGATAACCCATATTACTAATGGAATTCATACCGGTACCTGGATCGCACGACAAATGAATCTCTTATTCCAAAAATATATTTCCCCGGATTGGTTTGAGCATGTGGATGACCCGGAAATTTGGGAGAATATTGAAAAAATTCCTGACCATGAACTTTGGGCTGTCAGAAAACATCTAAAGCGAAAATTGACCGTATATTGCAATGAAACTGCACGGACTAAATGGCAGCAAGGTGGTTTCCATCCGGTTCAAGTCGTTGCCAGTGGTGTTCTGATGGAACCATATTCTCTAACGATTGGTTTTGCAAGGCGCTTTGCCACATATAAAAGAGCCAATCTTGTGCTAAGAGATTATGAACGACTAATGAAAATCGTCACCAATGAACGCAGACCTGTTCAGATTATCTTTTCAGGGAAAGCACACCCGGCTGATGAACCCGGAAAATTAATCATTCAGGAGATTTACCGGGCAGTTAAGGATGCGAAAATGGGTGGGCGATTAATTTTCCTTGAAGATTATGATATGAACCTGGGTAGGCTCCTGGTACAAGGAGTGGATGTCTGGTTAAATACTCCCCGAAGACCTAACGAAGCATCTGGTACATCTGGTATGAAAGCTGCTTTGAATGGAGTTTTGAACTTCTCTGTGTTGGATGGTTGGTGGCGTGAAGGATATAACGGGAAAAATGGATGGCCGATCGGGGATGATACTGAATACCAGGATACCAACCAACAGGATGAACTCGACTCACGAGAACTCTATGATACATTAGAAAACGAGATTATTCCGTTATATTACCAATCCAGATCAGCTGATAATTTGCCTAATGAATGGATTGCGAAATTAAAAGAAACGATTCGTTCAAATGCACCAAGATTCTCCACAAGACGAATGGTGAAAGAGTATATGAATATTCTTTACGCAGGTGCTGCTGAAATGAATATAGATAAATAAGAGGATATATGCCTTTACCGACTTCACCAATTCTGGTTATCTTGATCATTTTTCTTCTGCGTGTTTCCGATATGTCATTGGATACTATTCGCGTATTGTTTGTATTTCGCGGGAAAAAAACACTTGCCTGGATTTTGGGATTTTTCCAATCATTATTATTTGTGATTGCCATTACCTCAGTGCTAGCCAATTTGGATAATTTTCTGAATATTATTGCCTATGCAGCGGGGTTTGCTACCGGAAATGTGGTGGGAATGAACATCGAGAACCGTCTGGCAGTAGGACATATTCACATGACTGTTTTTAGTCCGTTTGCAGGCCCAAGAATTGCTGATGCTTTACGAAATTCTGGGTTTGGTGTAACTGAAGTGTCCGGGAGAGGTAGAAGCGGTATGGTATCAGTTCTGCATGTTGCCGTGTTACGGAAAAAGGTAGATGAAGTGGAAACCATTGTGCTTGAGATGGATAAGGATGCCTTTGTCACAGCAGAAGATGTGCGACCGATTCGAAGAGGTTTTTGGCGGGCTTAAGCGAATATGTAAAAAATGGCAGGGTGTTCATTCCCTGTCATTTTTTTATTTTCCGATCTCTTTCACAATTAACGAAATACCACGCTTACTTACTACTCTGATAGGAGTTCCTGCTGGAAGGTTGGTTTCATCTTCGGTAAAAGCACTCCATTCTTCTCCTGCTAACTGGATTGTTCCATGTGGAGTAAAGGGTGAATGCACATAACCAGTCAACCCAATTAATGATTCCATTCCAGTTTTAACAGGTGTACGTAATGCTCTTAAGGCAAATCGCAACATGATAAACACACCTCCAGCCAGAAGCGCACCAGTGGATATCACCAGGGGGACTGACACCTTTGGGAATCCTGGTGCTTCGATGGAATTGAATAATACCAATGAACCGACGATAAAAGACAATGCGCCAGCAGCAGTTAATGCACCATTGACCGGTGTTTTTATTTCAAGGATAAATAGAATGAAAGCTGTGACAAGAAATAGTATTCCAAACCAATTGACTGGTAGAACTCCTAATCCGTATACAGCAAGTATGAGACAAACAGCCCCAATAAAGCCTGCAACCCATCCTCCAGGATTTGATAATTCTATAAAGATTGCCTGAACACCAATCGTCAGTAGGAGAAACAAAATATTCGGATTGGTTAATAATTGCAACAGGCTCTCAATAAAACTCATTTCAACTGGAATGAGGATCGCATTATCCAGATTCAAAACTTTTTCACCACCAGATAATCTCACTACCTGTCCATTAATTTTATTAACCAGATCATTGGTATCATTTGCAATAAAATCAATCAAGCCAACTGCCAAAGCTTCCTCCGCTGATGCTGCTTTTGCGGTTTCGATGGTTTCTTCTGCCAACGCAACGGCTTCAGGACCACGATTAATTGCCAGAGAACGAGCTGAAGCTTTTAAAATTTCTTTCTGTTTTGCCTCGATTGTTTCTCCCAACTCTTCACCCTGCCCACCAACCGGGCTGGCTGCACCAATCGCAGTCTCAGGTGCCATCGCTGCAATATGCCCTGCAAGCGTGATTAAAGTACCAGCACTTCCTGCGATTGCACCGCGCGGAGCCACATAAACGACCACGGGTATCTGACTGGATCGAATATTCTGAATGATCGTATTCATTAAATCGATACTGCCACCGGGAGTGTCTAACTGAAGAATTAGTAATTCTGCTCCTTGCTTCTCCGCCGCTGACAATCCTCGATCGATATATCCTACCAACGCAGGTGTTAATGGACCGCGCACTTCAATGGTTATAACTGTTGGTGATAAGGATTGTCCTTGAATGGTCTGTAATGGGAGTAAAAAGGTCAGTAGTATCCAGATAATCAAGACAACAGATTTAATTAATTTCATTTTTTCCTCATTTCTAATTAGATTATAAATAGCCTTCAACTTAAAAACAAGAAAAGGTGTAAGAAATGAAAAAAATTTAATATTTATCTAATTCTTACCTTATGTTAACAAGAATCTATGATCCAAAAGTTAAGCTTATATGATGAAAGTTTTGGTTCAAATGGAGGTACAAAAATGTCTAAGATTATTGGTATCGATTTAGGTACAACAAACAGCGTTGTTTCCGTCATGGAAGGTGGCGATCCCATTGTTATAAACACGATTGAAGGATCCCGGCTTTGTCCATCGGTGGTTGCGTTTAATAAAAATAAGGAACGGTTGGTTGGACAAAATGCCAAACGGCAAGCGGTAATTAACCCGGAGAATACCATCACATCTATTAAGCGTTTTATGGGACGCAGATTTGATGAGGTTAATCAGGAAAAAGAAATGGTGCCTTATACTGTTGTAAAAGGTCCATCTGGTGATGCGCGGGTGAAAATTCCCATCACAGGAAAAGAATATTCTCCTCAAGAGATATCTGCCATGATTTTGGCAAAACTTAAATCAGATGCAGAGTCTTATTTGGGTCAATCAGTTTCAAAAGCGGTTATTACCGTTCCTGCGTATTTTAATGATAGCCAACGCCAGGCAACAAAAGATGCTGGAAGGATAGCTGGTCTGGATGTATTACGAATTATCAATGAACCGACGGCATCAGCGTTGGCTTATGGGTTGGATAAAAAAATCAATCAAAAAGTGTTGATATTTGACCTTGGGGGAGGAACATTTGATGTCTCAATCTTAGAAGTGGGAGATGGTGTTTTTGAAGTGAAATCCACCAATGGTGATACCCATTTGGGAGGAGATGATTGGGATGAGGCACTTGTAAATTGGGCAGCTGATGAATTTAAGAAAGATAATCAGATAGATTTACGGAATGATAGGCAAGCTTTACAACGTTTGAGAGAAGCATCCGAAAAAGCGAAAATTGAACTCTCTTCCGTAATGGAAACAGAAATCAATTTACCTTATATCACTGCTGATATGAATGGTCCAAAGCACCTTATTATGAAAATTTCAAGGTCGAAATTTGAGCAAATGACGTCTCACCTGATCGACCGATTACGAATTCCATTTGAGAAAGCACTGAAGGATGCTAACTTATCAACTTCACAAATCGATGAGGTTGTGCTGGTAGGTGGTTCCTCCAGAATGCCAATGGTTCAGGATTTGGTCAAATCTATCACAGGTAAAGAAGCGAATAAATCTGTAAATCCTGATGAAGTTGTCGCATTAGGAGCAGCGGTACAGGCTGGAGTGCTTTCTGGTCAAGTGAAGGATGTGCTTTTACTGGATGTCACCCCCTTATCTTTAGGTGTTGAGACTGTTGGTGGTGTGATGACACGAGTAATTGAAAGAAACACGACCATTCCCGTAAAGAAATCACAAATTTTCTCAACTGCAGAAGATAATCAACCAGCTGTAGATATCCATGTTTTACAGGGTGAACGACAACTTGTGACTGATAATATTAGTCTTGGGCGTTTCCGTTTAGATGGAATTCCTTCCGCAACCAGAGGATACCCACAAATTGAGGTGACTTTTGATATCGATGCTAATGGTATTATAAACGTTACCGCAAAAGACAAAGCCTCAGGAAAAGAACAAAAAGTGACCATTTCCGCATCTACAAACCTTGACAAAGCGGAAATCGATCATCTGGTTCAGGATGCAAAACAACATGAAGCAGATGACCTGCTAAAACGAGAATTAGTTGAATCCAAAAACAGTGCAGACCAAATGATTTATTTGATCGAAAAAGAACTGAAGGATGCAACATTAATAGGTGATTCTCAAATGAAAATGGAGCTTGAATCAAAATCTATTACTTTGCGTGAACTAGTAAATAGTAACAATATTAATGAAATTCGAAATTTGACAAAGGATCTTGAAAAATTGCTTCAGCAGTATAGGACGAGTAAAAACGTCCAGGAAGAACCTCGAGAAGATGATAAAGCAGATGAAAATAGCGAAGAAGTGATTGAAGGAGAATTTCAGGAGATGTAAGTTTTAAAAAAAGTGGGCTGTTTCGATTGCAGCCCACTTTTTTTCAATTAGTTTTATCGTCAACCAAAGTTCCCACACGCTCTCCAAGTATTGATTTTTTCAATGCTGTAGGATCAAAAAGATTAAGAACCAGGATAGGAAGCTTATTTTCCATACACAGGGATATGGCTGTGCTATCCATCACTTCCAATCTTTTGTTCAGTGTATCAATATAGGATAGGTGATCAAATTTAATCGCGTTGGGATTTAACTTAGGATCACTATCATAAACGCCATCAACCTTCGTGGCTTTGATTACGACATCTGCATCAATCTCCATTGCTCGCAGGGCAGCGGCAGTGTCGGTGGAGAAATATGGATTCCCTGTTCCACCACCAAAAATCACTACTCTGCCTTTTTCCATGTGGCGGATAGCTCTCCTGCGAATGTAAGGTTCTGCAACAGAACGCATCTCAATCGCTGATTGTACCCTAGTGACGACGTTAATTGATTCGAGTGCATCCATCAGCGCGAGAGCATTCATCACGGTTGCCAACATACCCATATAATCTGCTGTAGCGCGATCCATTCCAAGATCAATGCCTTGTTTTCCACGCCAGAGATTGCCAGCGCCAATGACTATTGCGACATCCACATCCATCTCACGGACTTCTTTGACCCGTTTAGCAATTTTTACCGCGCAGTGTGGATCAATGCCAACACCCGAATCATTTCCCAAAGCTTCTCCGGAGAGTTTTAGTAAAATTCTTTTGTATTTGATTTCTTCCATTTTTGCGCCTTTCAAAAAAAAAGCCAACCAATTGGTTGACTTTTTTGATTGTAATTAATCTTCTGAAGTTGTTTCACCTAATGCCCAGCGAGCAAAGCGGCGGACTACTATATTTTCACCTAATGAAACAACTTTTTCATTGATCAATTGTTGAATTGTGATTTCCTCATTTCGAATATATGGTTGACGCATCAAAACCATTTCGTTTTTAAATTTCTCTATTGTGCCTTCAACAATTCTTGGAATAATCGATTCGGGTTTGCCATCTTCACGAGCTTTAGCTGTGGCAATTTGGGCTTCTTTATCGAGGACTTCCTGGGGAATGTCTGCTTCAAGAATATACTCAGGTGAAGCTGCAGCAATTTGCAAAGCCAACTCATGAGCTAATTCGCGGAAGGATTCTGAGCGACCAACAAAATCTGTCTCAACATTTACTTCCACCATCACCCCAACGCGGCCATTGCCATGATTATATAGTTCAACCACACCTTCTGAGGCGTTTCGTGATGCTCGTTTTGCTGCTGTAGCCAACCCTTTTTCTCTTAAGAAATCCAACGCTTTATGGAAATCCCCATCAGCACTTTCCAAAGCTTTGCGACAGTCTAAAATTCCAGCGCCAGTGGATTCACGTAATTTTTTGATATCTTCTGTTGAAATTGCCATTTTTTAAATTCCTCAATTCTATTTCATTCCTGATTTAGGAAATCCTTTACTCAGATTCTACATTTTCAGAATCGTCTGATAATTCTTTTTCATCAACCTCTTCAGATTCTACTTTGGCTTTTTTTGTTGTTTTGGCTTTTGTGGTTTTCTTTGCCTTTGTAGCTGGTTTTTTAACGACAGTTTCTTCTTCTACTTGTTCTGTTTCTTTTGTTTCACCTAATTCTACTGCTTCACTATCGTCTACGTTGATAATTTCTTCTTTTTCTTCTTTTACTTTCTTAGCTTTTTTTACAACTACATTTTCATCGACAACTTCTTCAGCAACTATTTCATCGGTAACTACTTCTTCTTCTTTATCAAGTTTTGCCAATGTTGATGCGCCTAACAAAGTTTCATCAGCTAATTCGGCGTCTTCTTCCATACGACGGCGAACAATAACTGGTTTTTCTTCACCTGAGGTGAGATCTTCTTCAAAATCTTCATCTTTGCGCAAGGATTTTCCTTCAAGTACGGCATCAGCAATTTTTGAAACCATCAATTTAATCGCCCGGATTGCATCGTCATTCGAAGGAATTACATAATCTATATTACGAGGATCACAATTCGTGTCCACCATTGCAATAATGGGAACACCTTTGAGATTTGCTTCGTGGACAGCTGTTTCTTCCCGACTTACATCGATGATGAAAAGCAAATCAGGAATTTTTTTCATATTACGAACACCGCTCAACTTAATGAGAAGGCGATTTATTTCCCGATCGATCATCAATGCTTCTTTTTTGGTGTATGAATTGATATCTCCAGTTTCGTGGAGGCGTTCGAGGCGTTCTAATTCACCAATTCTTTGACTGATGGTTGTCCAATTGGTTAATGTTCCACCTAACCATCTTTCAGTTACGAAAGGCATACCACATCGAAGAGATTCTTCTTTGATGGTTTCTTGCGCCTGACGTTTTGTGCCAACAAACAAGATTGTTCCACCACCAGCTACAGTATCGCGTACAAGATTGTAGGCTGCATTAATTGCCTTGACTGTTTGTTGCAAATCAAGGATGTGAATACCATTGCGTTCCGTAAAAATGAACGGACGCATTCCAGGATGCCACTTATTGGTCCGATGACCAAAGTGAACACCACTTTCCAAGAGTGCTTTCATGGAAATTACAGATGCCATTGTTTTTCTTTCTCCTTATTAATTTTCGTTAGTCCTCCGTTCTCGTCAACCCATTAATCAGAACATCTATGATGCACGCTGATATGGTCAGAGAACGTGTGTAATAGTACTGCTTTATGCAGCCGGATTAGTATATCATATAGCCAGCAAAATCGTCCAGAAATTATTGAAAAGGAAATTATTGGATAGGCGGGGAATTCCCGCATGGTAACCCGGAATCGGATTTGATTACGGAGCTTTGAAGGAAGGATATGTTTCAATCACAGCACTGTAGTTGGATATGACTGCTTATTCAACATTTGAGTACTTAAGTCAATAGAAATGGTGATTTTCAACTGATTTATAACTTGATTTTCTGATAACTGATTCTATATACTAATGTTAATTATCAGTATAACCATTTGTCATTTTTATTGGAAAGGAGATTAGAAAAAATGAATGAGAAACATACCGTAAGAGATTGGATGGTGGATCTGGTTGTTTTTGTTGATCCTGATCAAACGGTATACGAGATTCTTAGCATTATGCGTCGTCGTTATATTAATAGTGTGATGGTAAGAAAAAGTGAGGACAATCCTGAAATTGGTATTGTAACTTCACGAGATATCAGTGACAAAATTGTTGCTGAAAATCGAAATCCAAAGGACATCAAAGTCAAAGAAATTATGTCATCTCCAGTTGTTACTGCACATCAAAATTTGTCAGTTAAAGATTGTGCAATATTAATGAAAGAAAATCATATTCATCATTTGCCTGTTAAAGATGATAGTGGTTTGATAATTGGTATGGTTTCAGCGAGCGATTTCCTGCTTATAGCAGAGGCAATGGGTACGAATTTCCAGGAAAGATCTCTTTCTTAAGACAATCACTGAAAACAGTAAGAATTCGGCGCATCGGTTATAATACCCAACAATGCGTCGAATTTTTATTTTTATTTTTGCATTCACATTTTTATTATCAATTGCCTCACTTCATTCTGCTATGCCCATTCAAGCGCAAGCAAATAGTGCAAATGATTTGATCATTGCGGTCAATTCTTTAAGGGCAAATAATAATCTCACTGCCTATGAAGTTGACAATAGTTTAATGTCTTCTGCTCAACAACATGCTGAATATATGGCAGAAAAAAATCAGATTACACACGCCCGGGCGGATGGATCATCTCCCAGTACGCTTGGTTTTATTGAAAACATTGCAGGAGGCATTAATCTTACTGCCCAGGTTGTTGTGTCTTCCATGTGGACTGACGCATTGCATTGGAATACCCTTGTAGGAATTCCATTTGGAAAAGTTGGGGCTGGTGTGGCTCTGAAGGATGGCATGGTCTATTATGTCCTGCAAGTTCAAAGAATTGAAAGCGGACTTCAGGCACAACCAACGATAAATTATCAAATCACACCTGATCCTGATCTGGTTAGTGCGGTTATGACTGCAACACCCCAATTGGATGGATCAATTATTCATGAGGTCCAGGATGGACAATCATTATGGTCAATCGCGATTGCTTACAACATAACTGTTGCAGACCTGATTCAATGGAATAGTTTGCTTCCAACACCGGTTATTTTTGTTGGAGAACGTCTAGTCGTTCAAATTGCACCCACTCCAACATTGTCCCCAACCATTACCAATACTTCCATTCCGCCTACAAGAACGATAACCCCCAGTCAAACACCAATAACACCAAGACCGACAGCGACCATCACACTGACTCCTACACCGTCTCCACAACCTCCATTCGCAATTTACAATATGGATAAACAGCAACGTCAGACGATTGGGTGGGGAATGGCAGCAATCAGTCTAATAGGTTTGTTGTTCGTGGTAATCAGAGGTTTTTTTCGTAAATAATTTTGTTTCGGATCAAATGGAAAAGTCTTCTCCTAACCAGATACCGTCTACTGGTGCGTGGATATTAGCCGGGTGTTTTCCATTTCCGTTTTCCGGAATATCCATCATTGGATGGGTATGAGAAAAAACTTCCACTTTTGATTCCATTTTCTGCATTCGTTCCAAAATCGCCTCAATTGTTTTTCCGATTGTGTCGGGTAACAAATCATGGTGAAGATCCGGTGCACTAGTCACCGCCTGATGAGATCGTTTCACAACCTGCCCGGGGACTCCAACGACAACTGAATTGGCAGGAACAGGATTGACAACCACAGCATTGGCACCTACCCGGCTGCTATTCCCAATTTCAATAGCTCCAAGAACCTTAGCACCAGCACCAATAACGACATTATCCAGAATCGTTGGATGACGTTTGCCTTTCTCTGTGCTGACCCCACCAAGAGTGACGCCGTGATAAAGAGTTACATTTTCACCAACTTCTGCTGTTTCACCAATGACAACGCCCATTCCATGGTCAATGAAAAATCCATTTCCAATTATTGCCCCAGGATGAATCTCTATGCCTGTCAAGAATCTTGTCAATTGAGATATCGATCTGGCGATCAGAAATAGTTTCTTTGACCAAAACCAATGAGCTATTCGATGAGACCATACTGCATGTAATCCTGAATATAGCAAGATAATTTCAAGTTTATTCCTTGCGGCAGGGTCTCTGCTGAGGGCAGCGTTTAAATCTGATTGAAATATTTTTAACCAATTTTTCATCATAACTCACTTAATCTTGAAAATTTTCAAACAAAGCCGTACTTAAATAACGTTCACCAAAAGAAGGAATGATGATCACGATCCGTTTCCCGCTGGCTTCTGGACGTTTGGCGATTTGTAAAGCAGCCCAGGTTGCTGCACCAGAAGAAATGCCAACCAGTAAACCTTCTTGAGAAGCCATTAACCGGGCGGTTTCTAAAGAATCATTTCCGCTAACCTGAATTATTTCATCGTAAATTTTTGTATTTAAGACATCAGGAATAAAACCAGCCCCAATCCCCATGATGGGGTGTTTGCCTTTTTCTCCACCGGAAAGAACTGCAGAATCGGCAGGTTCGACTGCTACAATTTTTATGTTTGGGTTATGTTTCTTTAAAACTTCTCCGACACCAGTGATCGTGCCACCCGTACCGACACCAGCAACGAAATAGTCTAATTGACCATCGGTATCATTCAAAATCTCTACAGCTGTTGTTTGACGATGAATTTCGGGATTAGCAGGATTCTGAAATTGTTGCGGGATGAAAATTCGTGGATCATTTTTTGCTAATTCATTAGCAAAATTAATCGCGCCTGGCATACCCTCGCTTCCAGGTGTCAAAATTAGTTCCGCTCCAAAGGCTCTTAACAGCATCCTACGTTCTTTTGACATAGTGTCCGGCATGATTATTTTTAATTTGTACCCGCGGGCTGCACACACAAAAGCCAATGCGATTCCTGTATTTCCGCTGGTAGGTTCCACAATGATGGTGTCGGCTTTGATTATGCCAGCACTTTCAGCTGCATCAATCATTGCTACACCGATCCGATCTTTCACAGAATGTGCAGGGTTGAAATATTCTAGTTTTGCCAGAATTTCAGCATTTAAACCTTTGGTTAAGCGATTTAATCGTACCAAAGGTGTATTTCCAATCAATTCTGTTATGTTATTTGCTATTCTCATTCTTTTCTCCATGTTTTTAAAAAAATACAGTCATCTGTTTCAGGTGTAAAAGTAAAAAAAGCGGGGCTTGTTTCCGCTGCCTGAGTAGATGACTGTTGATCTATCTTTATTTTCAGGCGACGGCTAAAAAAGGCCCCGCCTTATACACATACAATTTAATACCATAATTCTCCAAAATATGACTGTTCTTATCCTATTATATGGTTAATATTTTCAATGTCAAGGGGATCAGGTTGGTTGTATAATTTTTGTATAAAAAATTGCAACTTCTTTCCAGATTTTTCGTATAAATAATGAAGATTTTCAAAACATTCTATTAGAACCTGAATAAATAAGGGTCAGAACGAGAGAGGTAATGATGATAGTAAAAAATAATTGGCGTCTTTTTTTAGGTGGCTTATTAGTCCTGGTTGGTATTGCAGCATTATTTGATTCGCTAAATATAATTCCTTTTGGTGGGTTGTTATGGGGAGCCCTATTCGTTTTGGGAGGTGTGGCATTTATCGTCTATTTACTTCAAAACCGGCAGGCATGGTGGGCAATTATACCTGGTGTGGTATTGATAGGTCTTGGTGTCGTGATACTGCTTTCGTCATTATTTCCTAATTTGCAAGGCGCAGTTGGTGGCTTTATCTTCTTCGCAGCTATTAGTCTGGCATTTATCTTAGTTTATGTTATGAACAATCGCTTCTGGTGGGCAATCATCCCTGCCGGAGTAATGGCTTCATTGGCTTTAACGGTCCTTGTAGAAGGACTAACAAGATTTGATGGTGGTGGTGTCTTGCTTTTAGGGATGGCAATTACATTTGCTTCGCTGACTGTTTTGCCTGGAATGACAGGCAATCGTCAATGGCCATTGATCCCAGCAGGTGTTTTGTTTGTTGTCAGTATGTTTGCATTATTTGATAAATTTAATCTAACAAACCTTATTTGGGCAGTGATTCTCATTGCAGCTGGTTCATTTCTTGTTGTTCGATCATTATTGCAGAGAAATAAATAATTGGAGGAAGAATGGGACAAAATATAAGTATTCCTGAAGGAAAAAGAAACCGAAGCATCTTTTTCCCATTATTAATTATCTTTATTGGCGTATTCTTATTACTTTCAAACCTCGATATGCTTCCTGGAAGTGGTTGGAACCTGCTGGTTCGATTTTGGCCGGTAATTTTCATCTTATCAAGTATTGATGATCTTTTGAACCAGAAATGGGTTGGTGCAGTTATTAATTTCAGTCTGGGGTCCATTCTTGTTTTGGCGAATTTTGGTTTCTTCTCAATGAGCTCCTGGCAGATTATTCTTAATTACTGGCCTGTATTAATTATCGCACTGGGGTTGGAAATCATGCTTCGGGGGCGCACGATAATTACCTCGTTGATTGGAATTGCTTTTGCAGCTCTGATTGTCTTTGGATTGGTTTCATTTGCCTTAAAAGGACCATTAACAAAAGATGCAAATTCATATCAGATTGAATATGATAAGCAAGGGATTACAAATGTTGAATTAACCATAAAACCTCTGGTTGGAAATTTGATGATCAAATCCGGGATTTCTACCGATCAACTAATGTCTGGCGAAATCCGTGTATCAGGAAATGAAGATTTAGTTAAAGAATCCGAACTGATAAACGGAGTTCAGAAAATTTCTTTATCGAGCACCGGTAATGTAATGCTCCCTTCTCGCAATATTGAGAATGGATTTCCATGGGAATTGTCCTTAAATTCTGAAATTCCATTCTTTTTAAATATTGAGCAAATCTTTGGAATTCAAAAGTTGTTATTGACAGACCTGAATATAGAAGCTTTGGATGCTTCATTAGTTATGGGAACAATGGAAGTTGTTTTTCCTGCTGAAGAATTCTTGGCAGCAAATCTGGAATGTATCATTGGTGAGATGGTAATCAAAATTCCTGAAGGTGTGGATGTCCGAATTGAATTAGAGTCAGGTATGACCGGTGTATCACTGGATGAAGGGTTTAATAGAGAAGGGGATGTGATTTATTCAACAGGAGCAAAAACAAATAATGTCAACGTGTTGAGTGTCAACCTTCCGATTGGTTCCCTGAAAGTTCTATCTCAACCATAACGATTGTTTTGGCTATTAAAAAGGTTGTTTGGAATTTCCGAACAACCTTTTTTTTGATTGGGAACTTATTTTTCACTTAATCGTCTTAGTAATACAAACTAAATTATAAATACCTATGGAGGTAGAATGAAGAAGAAAATGTTGTTCGTTATGTTGTTTGTTTTATTGGCTGGGATTTTAAGTTCCTGCTCAGGTGTAGCTCAAAAAGATAGTGGATTGCGATCCATGTCTGTATCTGGTAGAGGCGAGGTCTATCTCATTCCTGATATCGCTTATATTAATGTTGGAACACGAAGTGAAGCACTGGATGTAGCCACTGCCTTATCAAATAATAACAAACAGGCACAATCCATCACCTTGGTTCTTTCAGAGATGGGAGTTGATCCTCTTGATATTCAAACCACAGCCTTCAATGTTTATCCTTTCCAAAACTATGGAATGGATGGGCAGCCCACAGAATTAAAATACGTGGTTGAAAATACCGTAAATGTGAAGGTACGTGAATTGAATCGCCTCGGGGAGATCCTGGATGCAGTCGTTCGCAGTGGTGCCAACCAGATCAATGGAATTTCCTTTGATGTAGAAGACCGCAAGCAAGCTGAAGCTGATGCTCGTCGTCTGGCAATTCAAGACGCCACTGAAAAAGCACAAGAACTTGCTGGTTTGACTGGAATAAATTTGGGAGAGCTACAGAATATCAGTGTCTATTCAAATGGCGGCCCGCAACCAATTTATGACGCTAAAGGTGGTGGTTACCTGGCAGCAGAATCAAGTGCACCAATCTCTGCAGGACAACTATTGATTACAGCGGATGCAAACCTGGTCTATGCCTTGAAATAAACTTTACTTAAAAAGAGGTTGAGAATTATCAACCTCTTTTTGCTTTAAAAAAACCAGATGATCAGATAATAACTGATACAGACTGCCCAAACCCAGGTATCAATCCGATCCATTGCTCCCCCATGTCCTGGGAGTAAATTACTCGAATCTTTTAAATTGAACTGACGTTTTATCATACTCTCCCCCAAATCTCCTAGCGGTGTTATTACACTCAATGTGGCACCCAGAACGATACCATTTATCAGATTGATCGAGCTATTAAATTGATGAAATAATAACCCAACCAATGCTCCTCCCAGTAGGCCGGCCAATATACCTCCGAAATAACCCTCCCAGGATTTTTTTGGACTTACCCTTGGCGACATTTTATGCTTTCCAAATCGGCTGCCAATAAAATAAGCTCCACTATCTGAAAACGATATGATCGAAATAGATAATAACAACCACCATTGACCATCTGGAAGAAACATAATGGAAATAAAATAGCTTCCAATCCAACCAAAGTAAAATATGCCGCTGGTGGTGAGGGCAAAGTCGATCGGGGCACGCTCCTGTCCAGCTTCATATCGCAATGTGTGGAAAGCCATTGCACATAAAAAAGAAACTGCCAAAACGACATCGTTGTTTTCAAATGCAAATAAAAATCGAAATAAAAGTAAAACAAAAACCGTTATCAACAATAGAATCGTGCTAGGATTGTAATCACCTTTATGATAAATAGTCGAATATTCTCTGGCAGCCAATAAAAGTAGGATTGCGATGAAGGAAAAATAGAACCAGCCACCGAGAAAAACTGCTGATAATCCCAGTGCCAGCAAAATAAGTGCGGTTTTTATTCGCGTTATTAACATTCCTTGATCATTCGTCCTCGCAAGGAATCACAAGGCCATATCTACGTTCCCTTTGGCCATAATTGATGATAGCTTTTTGTAATTCATCACGATTAAAATCTGGCCATAAAATTGGGGTGACATACCATTCAGCATAAGCAGACTGCCAAATTAAAAAGTTGCTAATTCTCATCTCGCCTGATGTTCGGATGATCAAATCGGGATCTGGTATCCCTTTTGTAAAAAGATAGTTGCTGACTATATCATCGCAAATTTCTTCCGCTTTGACACCATCTTCAATAATTCGTTTGATGGCACAAACAATCTCATCGCGGCCGCCATAATTCCAGGCTATGCAAACGGTAAGTTTTTGATTATGTTTGGTGAGATTGATTGATTTTTCAACTTTTTTTTGTAAAACCGGATCAAGTCTTTCTAGTCTTCCGATATGTACCAATTGAACACCCTGTTCATTGAGCTCATCCAATTCCTGATCGATCACTTCTTCCAGAATGTGCATCAAACCGTCCACTTCATCTGCTGGCCGTCCCCAATTTTCTGTTGAAAACGCATAAATTGTTAGATAATGAATGCCAAATTCAACACAAGCTTTAATGATTTCACGAAGATTTTCAGTACCAGCGCGATGACCAGCCAGACGAGGTAAACCACGTTTTTGCGCCCAACGACCGTTCCCATCCATAACGATAGCAATGTGATTAGGGATGTTCGTTGGTGATATTTCTGATGTGTTGAGTTTCGGCTCCATTTATTTTTTTATACTTCCATTATTTCTTCGATTTTTCGTTCACCAATTTTATCAATTTCAGTGATAAATCGTTCTATTACTTTTTGTAATTCATCTTCCGCTCGTTTTAACTCGTCTTCAGAAATTAATTTTTCTTTTTCATATTCCCGTAAATCTTTTATTACATCTCTACGAACATTGCGACAGGCGATACGAGCATCCTCTAATCTGCCATTTGTAACTTTCCCCAAATCTCGTCTTCTTTCTTCTGTGAGTATCGGTAGGTTGAGACGTATTACTTTTCCATCATTATTGGGGGTTAATCCAAGGTCTGATGCAATAATTGCACGTTCAATTTTTTTAATTGTTGATGCATCGAATGGTCGAATCATTAATTGTCTGGGTTCTGGAACACTGATTGTTGATAGTTGATTCAGCTGGGTTGGGACACCGTAATATTCAACCAGAAGTTTGTCAATTAAAGCTGGATGGGCACGACCAGTTCGTATTCCATTCAAATCTTCCTCCAGGCTATTAATTGCGCCTTTCATGCGTGTTTCAGCATCTTTGATTGTTTCTTTTATCACGACATCCTCCTAAAAATTTGATATCTACTTAAACACATTCTTTAATTTTAACGTATTTTTGAAATTGGAAATAAAAAATACCAATTAATAATAACCAATGTATCTTTTTAATAACACGAGATTGAGGAGAGTTTTTGAAAAGATACTATCCAACCTGTTAAGAATACAACATATTTATTATTTTACCTAATTACCCTCTTGACAAAAGAAGAATATTTGTTCTATAATAGAACAAATATTCTGGAGGATCAAAATGACAAACGCTATCTTTCAACCCACTATATTAAATAATCCTGTTTTCCAAAATGAATGTAACTGGAAACAACAAGCAACAAGTGAAGTCACAGATTTTACATTTGAGGAATTAATTTCTCAGTTTCCCAATATTCCGGAAACAACTGCAATATTAGGGAAAATTGGGAGAATGCCAATATTGTTTGATCTTGATGATCCGCGTCCTGGTTCTGTATTAATAGTTAATGATCATTTGCCTTACATTCGAAAATTTATGACAGTAATTATGAAATCACTGACTTCTTATTCTCAATCCACCAGTTTTCAATTTATCACCATCAGTCATTTTCCCGAAAAGTGGATGGAATTAATTCAAGAATTTGATCCACAGTTTTCATATTGTGCTGGCGTTTCTGGTGATTATGAAAACAGTGCTGAGGACTGGATCATGTATCTGGCCAAAAAAGCAGAAAACCGCAATTCCGGTAGAAATAATGGTCCCGCAGCTATTTTGTTTTTAGATGATTTCAATCTGGTTGATTCCCTGGATATCCGGGCGCGTTTGAATTTTGAGTGGTTATTAAAACATGGATCATCATCACGAATATGGATAATATCTGGACTGGATATTCGAAAAAACCCCAAAAAATATAACCAGATTGATCAATTTAAAACAAGAATTTTTGGACAAATTCCTTCGAATACAGCTTCTCTTGGAGGAATTGCACCAATTACTGAATTAGAACAACTCCATCCGGAGAGGAATTTTCTTACAAAAATTGGTTCCAATTGGATTCGCTTTTGGGCACCAAAATTGCAAGGTTAATGATTGTTGGAGGAATATGGCAACAGGAATGATTTGGTTTGATAACGACCCTCAAAAAAACATCAATGAAAAGATCCGTTTGGCTGTTCAATATTATCAAAACAAATTTGGCAGTCAACCAACTTTATGTTTCCTTCATCCAAAATGTCGAGGAAAATTACTCGAACCTGAATTCGGAATAGAGGTTGAATATAATCTTGGACTTTCACCAGACCACATTTGGGTTGGATTGCGGCCCCAAATTGTCTAGTGGCTAATCATTTTATAAAAGGTCTAATATCAAAAAATAGTTCTCGATAACCGTAACAATTGATCACTTCTGTTTTCTCAATTTTGGTTATTGTAATTGTATCGTTACGATAAACATGTATATGACCATGCAAATGATAGGTGGGTTGAAATACATTTATAAGCCAACGGAAAGCCTTAATTCCTTGATGTGGCAAGTCATTTTGATCATGGATTTTCCAGGGAGGTGCATGGGTTATGAAAATATCCAGATATCTTCCATAACGAAGTTTGTTGATAAGTAAACGAGGAATCAATTTATAAATCAGCATCCACATTTCTGATTGAGTATATTGGAACGATCCCAAATTATATCTCTGACAACCTTCGATCCCCGCTATCAATAAACCAGTATCATCCGTTATACAGCGACCGTGGAGGTTAACAGCTCCCCAGGGGTAATTTCTTTCTCCTCCGGTTGTGATCTCAAGTTTGTTCGCATGATTTCCATTCACAAAATATAGTGGAATATTCAACATAGAAATCATGTATTCGAGGTAATAATGGGGCAAGTCACCGCAACTGAAGATCAGATCAACATCATAAAATCGATCGACAATATTTGGTTGATAGAGGAACCCAAGTTCAATATCACTAACTGCAAGAATTTTCATCGTAATTCAATTTTACCTGTTTCTCCTCTTATTATGCATCATCTCAAAAAACAGGCGCCGGTCAGTTATTGACGCTGGTACCTTGGGAAAATACCCAACTTCAAAAACAATAATTTTTGTATTTCTTTTTTCAAAGCTTATTGTGCGATGACAAAAGCAATCGCCATTGTGCGACTGTGAGAAATACTAATCGCCCAATTTGAAATCCCCAATTCTATTTCTCTTTCTTTCGCTTTTTCATGAAGCTGAATAACTGGTTGTCCTTCTTCTCCTCGTAATATTTCTATATCTTTCCATCGAATTTCACCAATACCGGTTCCGAGTGCTTTTGATACTGCTTCTTTTGCTGCAAAACGGGCAGCGTAACAAGAATTATTATTTCCACAAATTATTTTTTCTTCCGCTGTGAAAACACGATTAATAAACCGATTCCTAATTTTTGGATTGATATTTTCCAATCGATCAATTTCAATTAAATCAACACCATTTATAAGCATCAAATATACTCATGTGCCAGCACTAACGATTACTAATTTTGATGGATCCAGATATTTTTTAGAGACGGTTAAAATTTCATCACTGGAAATATTGGAGATGATTCCTGGAAATTCGCGTAAATAATTTAAACCAAGTTTATAACGCTCCATACGGATTATTGCACTAGCCACTCCAGCATTTGATTCAATGGATAAAGGAATTAAGCCAATAATATTCGCCTTAGAATCCTCTAATTCCTGATTGGAAACTGGTTCAGTAACGTACCTCTCAATTTCTTTTTGGATTATTTCGATGGCAGTTTCAATGTCGTTTGGATTAACACCTGCGGTGATTTCCCATGTTCCCGCAGATTGCCAGGCATTTAATGCCGTTGATGCATAATAAGCCAGGCCAGATTTTTCCCGAACCGCTTCACCAATTCTTCCCATCATACCAAACTGACCCAGAATATTGTTACCCAATGAAGCAACCAGGAAATCACTGGAAGTTCGCTGTGGTCCATAACTCCCTAAAATTAAATCGGTTTGAAATTTACCGGGAATTGGAATATGTTCTCTGAAGGAAAATTTTGATATTGGAACTGAAGGAATTTCTGGTGGTGCAATCCAGCCTGGATTATTCCAATCTCCTAATTCTTTATTAAGTAAATCTACTACTTGATTAGTCTCAATTGCACCGACAATAGCAATTACCATACCTGATGGCCCATAGAATTGGCGATGATATTTAACCAGATCTGATCTTTTAATGGTACTCAGAGTCTCCATGGTGCCTTCTTCTGGAAGGCCATAAGGGTGGTTAGGAAATAAAACTTCATCAAATCGAAGCGAAGAACGTTCACTAGTATCCTGCTCTCTCATCTGTAAACCAGTAAAAATTTGTGAGAGCAGAATTCTTAATTGGGTTGGAGGAAAGATTGGCCATCGGATGGATTCAGACAATGTCTTAATAATTAGCGGTAAATCTTCTACCAGCGCTTTTCCTCCAAAGCTGGTTGATTGAACACTGGCACCAAATCCCAAAGTTGCTCCTGCAGTTTCAAGTGCATGATAAATTCGTCGGTAACGCCGGAGAACAGTACCACGCATTAATGCGTATGACGTTAAAAGCCCAAGTCCTAATTTTTCTTTAGGATCATGGATAGAACCACATTGTAAATATCCACTAATTATAAAAGACGGACTGTTGTAATCAGATTTTGTTAAAACAGTAATTCCATTAGTTAATTCCACCCGATTGATCGTATCTTCACCAGGTAAATGGTTCCATAGAGTTTGATTATTCATTGAGCATTTGTGCTTTCATTTGAATCGGGAAGGTAGATGCCAACAATTCTTTTATTCGGTTGCAAATATTTCTCTGCAACCCGCTGCACATCTGCCGGTTTGATCTGATTGAGGTTATCCAGGTAATTTATGAACCAATCATATGTGGCGAAATTCTCTGAATAACCAAGCCAAAAAGCTTGATTTGTAATATTCTCAAGACCATAAGCGAATAATGCTCTGGCTTGTTTCACTGCTCTCTGAATTTCTGTGTTTCGAATTCGTTTTTCAATAATTCTTTCAATTTCCTGGTCAACTGCTTTAATTGCAAATTCTGGATTCTGTTTATTATGCAATGTAATTGATAAATCGTAAATATAGGGATCGATGGTAGCCTGTAATCCACCAGAAATGCTAACTGCCAATCTTTTATCAACTAATTTTTTGTACAATCTGCTGGTCTTGTTTGATGTTCCGCCACCTCCAAACATGTTCAGACTGGCAGGGCCTGAAAGTAGACTATCCAAAATTGTGTAAGCATAAAAATCAGGATCAGAAGCACTCGGGGCACGATAAGCAATTTGGATAAAAATGGTGTCTCCCGGGCCTTTGATGATGATTTCTTTTTTCTCATCGATTTCTTTTTCAGGTTCAATAATTCGTGCGGAGAGTGGGTGTGAAGGTTTATCCTGATACAGCCGCTTAATTTTATTAATCATATCGTCCAGGATAAAATCACCTGCAATACTGATCAATGCGTTTGATGGTTGATAAAAATCCCGGTAATGCCGATATAAATCTTCTCTTTGAATGCGCTTTAAATCTTCTGTGTTCCCAATCACTTCGTTTCGGTAAGGATGAGATGAAAATGATGCTTCATTCACCGCACTATTTAGCCTTAGGAATGGTTCGTTTTCTTTTCCCTCTTTTTCAGCAAGAATAACTTTCCGTTCTGATTCAACCTCGGTTGGGTCGAAGAGACTATTTAACATCCGATCGGATTCTAATTCCAAAGCAATATCAATTTTGTTCGCTGGCATTGTCTCAAAATATGTTGTCCAATCCAGATGAGTGAATGCATTCCAGACGCCACCCTCTCTGGAAATCAAACGATCCATTTGTGTCGAGTGATATGTCGAAGTACCCTTGAATTGCATATGCTCAACCCAATGGGAAATACCTGTATATCCGGATTTCTCAAATCTTGACCCTACCCGATACCAAGTCCAATGACTGATGACAGGAGCAGTGTGGATCTCCTTCAGATGTATAGTTAAGCCATTCTCAAGAGTAAATTTTATTGATTTTTCCATTAATTAAACCTTTAATTATGCTATGTATGAAAATATAGCATAACCTTTAAATATAATAAAATTATTCTTCGATGGAATATCAGATTATAATTATAGAAATAATAAACTTTAATTTTGAACCTTAAGGAATATTTTTAGATGGGTATTAATACATCGCGTTGTGTTGCTGTAGTTGGAGCTGGACCGGCTGGTATATTTGCTGCAAAAGAATTAGCAAACAACAATCACAAAGTTTCAATCATAAACCGGGACATTAAACCGGGTGGTTTAGCAGAATATGGAATTTATCCTACCAAACATAAAATTAAAGATGGTTTACGAAAACAATTTTATTCCATCATAACCAACGAAAATATATCATATTATGGAAATCTGGTCGTGGGAGAGAATGCAGATATCTCACTCAAGGAATTACGAAAATTAGGTTTTGATGCAATTCTGGTGACAACAGGTGCTCAAGGAACTAAATGGTTAGGACTGCCCGGTGAAGACTTGAAAGGGTGTTATCATGCGAAAGATATTGTTTATCATTTCAACCTGCTACCTCCGTATAGTACTTATGAATTTCATATAGGAAAAAAAGTAGCGATAATTGGTGTTGGTAATGTGATGATGGACATCGCCAGATTTTTAATTTCAGAAAAACAAGTAGAAACTGTGACAGCTATTGCGCGGAGAGGACCCGCTGAAGTTAAATTCACCCGAAAAGAATTGGAATATATTGTTAAAAATCTTGATATGGATCATTATCAATCCGAAATTGAGAGAGTTGCACCATTAATGAATACTTTGGGACAGGATCCATTCGAATCAGTAAAGTTCATACGTGAAGCATATCCAAATGCGGAGGAAACAAACTCTAATTCTGTTTTTCGAATGAAATTCTTAGTCTCCCCAGTTAAATTGATTGGTAATGAAAACAATGAAATTGTTGCAATAGAATTGGAAGAAAATACTCTATTACGAGAAAATGAAACCATTAAAGCCCGTGGGACAGGTCAGCTGGCAAACCTGGAAGTAGATACTGTTATCTTTGCGATTGGTGATGCAGTTGATTCCAACTTCGGACTTCCCTTTGATCGCAATGAATTTGTTAAGAATCCGAAACCGCGATTTCCAATTAATGGGACATCTTATGAAAGTTTTGATCCAATCTCTTTGAAAATTATTGAGGATGTTTTTTTGGCAGGGTGGGCAAGGAAAACCAGCGATGGACTGGTAGGAAATGCACGTAAAGATGGTGTAAATTCTGTCCAGGCGATGCAATTGTATTTTGAGACATTGGAAAATCCATCACAAGGAAATATTGACACAATAACTTCATTTCTACAAAATAAACACAAGAAAATTGTTAATAAATTCGATTTGAGTGCTTTATTGGCAGAAGAAAATAAAATTGCATCCCAAAAAGGAATTGAGAATTTTAAATTCGCGACAAATGAAGACATGTTTTCAGCAATCGAACAAAACCGAGTGACAATTATTCCCTCAACTTAGTTTTTTTCAAATTTTCCCAATGTAAATGGTCATGTTTGAAACCAGGGTGGGATTTTGATAAACTAGACATAACAATTGAATAATTACTGGTTTGGGTTAATCCCAAACCAGAATGATTTTAGAAGGAGGAGAATGCATGGAATTATCCAGTGAGTTAAAAAAAGAAATGTACTGGATGATGTTGCTTTCACGTCGTCTTGATGAACGTGCCTGGGTGCTGCATCGGCAGGGGAAAATTGCATTTCATATATCTGGTATCGGTCATGAGGCAGCTCAAGTGGGAGCGGCTTTTGCTATTAAAAGGGGATATGATTGGGTAACACCTTACTATCGAGATCTGGCATTAATGCTTGGACTTGGCCTGACACCAGAAGAATTTATGATCAGTCTGATGGGAAAGGCAGGTGAACCCAGCTCTGGTTCACGACAAATGCCAAGTCATTTTGGCCTTAGAAGGGTTAATGCGGTCAGCCATTCTGCCCCGGTGGCCACGCAGACTGTTCATGCAGCTGGGATTGGTTTAGCGATAAAAATGAAAAAAGAGAAGAAAGTTGTTCTGACTACTATTGGTGAAGGATCAACCTCTCAAGGGGAGTGGTATGAAGCAGTTAATTGGGCAGCGATACATCAATTGCCTGTGATTTTTATCGTTGAGAATAATCAGTATGCCATTTCTGTTCCCCCTGAAATGCAAATGGCTGTGAAAAGTGCAGCGGATAAAGCCTGTGGGTTGGGATTACCTGGTCTGATGGTTGATGGCACAGATGTTTTTGCAGTTTATGAAGTGATATCTGAATTAGTCGATGTTGCCCGGAATGGTGGTGGACCTGCTCTGGTAGAAGCAAAAATGTACAGAATCACTCCTCATTCCTCTGATGATGATGATCGCACATATCGATCTCGTGAAGAAGTGGAGGAAAATAAAAAACTTGATCCGCTAATATTAATCAAAAATCGATTGATCAATGAAGAGATTTATTCCGAGAAAGATATGGACGATTTAGACAAAAAAGCCAAACAAATGGTCACAGATGCTGTCAAGGTCGCTGAAGATTCTCCATACCCCTCAGCGGAAGAAGCTGCTTATCCGGTTTATGTCGAGGAGGTACCCAATGCCTGAAATGACAATGGTTGAAGCAATCCGAGACGCAATGGATGAAGAAATGGCACGTGATGAAAACGTGTTTATAGTTGGGGAAGATGTCGGTCAACGTGGTGGTGTTTTTCGGGCGACAGTTGGTTTATTTGACAAGTATGGTTCTGATCGGGTAATTGACTCTCCATTAGCTGAATTATCGATTGTTGGTGTAGGAATTGGGGCAGCTTTATATGGGATGAAGCCCATCTGTGAAATTCAATTTGCTGATTTCATTTTCCCGGCTTTCAATCAAATTGTGAGTGAGGCAGCAAAAATGACTTATCGTTCGAATGCTACCTGGACGGTGCCGATGGTTATACGAGCACCCTATGGTGGTGGTATTGGCGGAGGATTATATCATTCTCAGAGCGTAGAGGCATTTTTCACACAGGCACCAGGTTTGAAGGTTGTTATTCCTTCGAATCCTTATGATGCTAAAGGACTTCTAAAAGCAGCTGTCCGTGACCCAAATCCAGTGATATTTTTGGAACCGAAAAAAGGATACAGGCTAATCAAAGGTGAAGTTCCTGAGGAAGAATATATTGTTCCGATTGGTCCAGCAAAGGTATCTCGTGCAGGGGAAGACCTTACAATTTTTGCCTATGGGATGATGCTTTTTTATTCCCTTCAAGCTGCAGAACAATTGGAACAAGAGGGTGTCTCAGCAGAGGTTGTTGATTTACGCACGCTATATCCGGTAGATAAAGAGACAATTCTGGCTTCTGTAAAAAAAACTGGAAAAGCATTAATCGTGTATGAAGACAATCTAACGGGTGGATATGGTGGAGAAATTGCAGCGATCATTGCCGAACATGCTTTTCATGATCTGGATGCACCAGTACGTCGATTAGCTGGACCCGATGTGCCTGCTGTACCATTCAGTCATCCGATGCAAGAATGGTTTATGGTGAATCCTGAAAAAATTTTTAAATCAGCGCTTGAATTGGCGCGTTACTAAAAGGAGGCAATCATGCCGGAAAAAGTAATCATGCCACAATTGGGAGAATCGGTTGTTGAAGGCACGCTTGTTAAGTGGCTGGTTAAAGAAGGGGATAAAATCGAGGAATTTGACTCCATCATGGAAGTTGAGTCAGCAAAAGTAAACACGGAAATCCCCAGCCCAGCTGCAGGGATCTTATTAAAAATATTGGTGGAAGAAGGTACAACCGTTAATGCTGGTACAATTTTGGGTTGGATTGGAGATCCGGATGAAAAAATCCCTGTGGATGCCATCAGAGAAGTCTCAGAAACTACACAGCCAATTCAACTCGCAAAACAAAAACCAGTTTCCAGTCCAGAAATAGGACGAAATCGAGATTTGGGTTTCATTTCGCCTGTTGTGGCAAAATTAGCCAGCGAGTATGAAGTTGATCTAAACCAAATTAAAGGATCTGGCAATAATGGACGGATCACAAAAAAGGATGTTCTCCATTATGTAGAAAACAAAGGTGATTCTGATAACGAATCTGATGCACCTGCATGGGAAACACCTGGTGAGGGAGATTTATTCAGGCCAACAGAATTGCAATTTCCTGATCGATTCAAATCAACGCAAACTTCATCTGTTCCAAAACAAGAACCAATTTCTCAGCCTAAATCTGATGTCAAGGAATCTATGGGTGATCAGTTAGTTCCATTATCCAGTATGCGAAAAGCTATTGCAGCGCATATGGTGAAAAGTAAACATACATCTCCCCACGTAACCACAATAATGGAAGCAGACATGAAAAAGGTTGTTGATCATCTTGAGCAGAACAAGGAGCCATTTTCGAGACAGGGATTACGGTTGACATATACATCTTATTTTGTCGCAGCAACGGCAAACGCCTTACGAGAATTTCCTATGGTTAACTCCACCTGGACAGATAATGGTATTTTATTTAAAAAAGCTATTAACATAGGCCTTGCCACAGCGTTACAGGATGAGGGTTTGATAGTGCCAGTGATCAAACAAGCTGATGGATATTCTCTTTCTGGACTTGCTCGTTCGGTCAATGATCTGGTTAATAGAGCGAGAAATCATCAATTGAAACCTGATGACGTTCTGGAAGGAACCTTCTCCATAACAAATCATGGTACAGCTGGTTCGCTTTTTGCTACTCCGGTGATTAATCAACCACAGGCAGGTATTCTGGGAATTGGAGCAATAAAAAAACGGGTTGTTGTAATCAATGATGCGATTGCCATTCGCCCAATGGTTTATCTTTCATTTACATTTGATCATCGTATTTTAGACGGTTCGACTGCTGATTACTTTCTGGCGAAGATCGTAACTATTTTGGAGAATTGGCAATAGAATTACAGAGGTTAATTTTTTGGTGGCAAGAAAATTGATATAATTTCAAGCATACAAATCACAGATATATTACATTTTGATTGAGGAGTGTCATGAGCGAATATGATGTTGTTATTTTAGGGGCTGGACCGGGTGGATATGTGGCTGCCATTCGAGCTTCCCAATTAGGATTGAAAACAGCCATAATTGATAAGGAATGGTTGGGGGGAGTATGTCTAAACATTGGCTGTATACCTTCAAAATCCTTATTAAAGAACGCGGATGTTGCATATACATTAAGAAACGGTGCCAAGGAATTTGGTTTCTCTTTTGATAACCTGAAATTGGATTATAGTGTCGCGGTGAAAAGAAGTCGACAAGTATCCAACAGGTTGACAAAAGGGGTTGGCTTCTTGATGAAGAAAAATAATGTCGATGTGATAATGGGTACTGGAAAGTTAACTGGAAAAAATATCGTCACTGTTACAGGTGAAGATGGAAGTACCCAGGAAATATCTGCTAAGAATATTATTGTTGCGACCGGTGCACATTCAACGTCAATTCCTGGTGTGACATTGGATGGTGAAAAAATCCTTTCTTATAAAGAAGCGATTTTACAAACCAAGCAACCAGAATCAGTCGTCATTATTGGTGCTGGTGCAATCGGTGTAGAATTTGCGACCATATGGAATGGATATGGCACCGAAGTTACGATAGTTGAAATGCTTCCTCGTCTTGTTCCATTGGAAGATGAAGAGATTGGTGTGGAACTTGAAAAAGCATTTAAAAAAGCTGGAATTAAATCCTTAACAGGTCATCGGGTTGAAAAAATCGAAACAACTGATAAAGGCGTAAAAGTTACTGTTTCAGAAGGAGAAAATCAAAAAATCGTCGAAGCTGAACAAGCTTTAGTTGCAATAGGATTTAAACCCAATAGTGCTGATCTGGGATTGGATGCGGTTGGGGTTGAGTTAGACAAACGTGGATTTGTTCAAATTGATGATCTCATGGCTACCAATGTGCCAGGCATCTGGGCAATCGGTGATGTTACTGGTAAATTATTGCTTGCCCATGTTGCCAGTACACAAGGAATAATTTGTGCTGAGAATATTGCTGGTGTAGATACAATCACCCTGGATTATCGGATGATGCCCAGAGCTACATATTGTCATCCACAAGTAGCATCGTTCGGTTTGACAGAAGAGCAGGCGAAGGAAGAAGGATATGAGGTCAAAGTTGGACGATTTCCATTCCAGGCAAATGGCAAATCTCTGGGATTAGGCGAATCTGGTGGATTTGTGAAAATTGTGACCGATGTCAAATATGGAGAGATTCTTGGGGCGCATATGATTGGACCGGAAGTTTCGGAATTATTACCTGAACTAACCCTCGCTCAGAGCATGGAATTAACAGCTGAGGAAATCAGCCGGAATGTGCATGCTCACCCAACTTTGAGTGAGGTTATTATGGAAGCAGCTCATGGTGTTGTTGGGGAAACAATTCATATTTAGTGCGAACAATAAACAAAAGAAAAGGTTCTGTGGTCAGAGACAGAGCCTTTTTTATTGTATTAAGAGGTTCTATTCTTCAGAGTGGTAATGCTGATTATGAGTGTGATGACGGCCAAAAATACCCGTTATCCCTGTTATTTTGATATGATACGATAATTGAAAAAAAATCAACCACTGCGTCATAATGAATACAATGCTTATGCTATAATTTTGCACCAGATAACGAAATAAAAATAATATTAATTCAACTATCTGGTTGAATCACTTAAAGGGAAAAGAATGCTAACTAAGATTGCCAAAGTATTTGGATATGATCCACAAAAAAAGGAAATTGGGGAAGCTGCTGAACTTGCCAGGCAGATAACCTTATTCGAACCTGAGTTTGAAAAACTAACCGATGCAGAACTGTTTCAAAAATCAACCGAATTTAAACAAAGGTATAACGATGGTGAAACGTTAGATGATTTAATGCTGGAAGCGTATGCCACGGTCAGAGAAGTCAGTAAGCGCACACTTGGATTAAGGCATTTTGACGTTCAAATGGTTGGTGGAATTGCTATGCACCGTGGGAAAATCGCTGAAATGCGCACTGGTGAAGGAAAAACCTTGGTTGCAACATTACCTGTTTATCTAAATGCCATCACTGGTCAGGGAGTTCATGTTGTGACAGTAAATGATTATCTTGCACGGCGTGATGCACGCTGGATGTCACCCATCTATGTGTCTTTGGGGCTTTCTGTCGGTGTTCTTCAAATGGCAAGCCGAACAGAAAATGGCCAAAAAGCATTTATTGTTGACCTTGAAAAAACCTCTTCCTTTGAAGATCAAGATCAATTGGTGATGGTAAATCGTCAACAAGCCTATCTTTCAGATGTGGTTTATGGAACAAACAGTGAATTTGGTTTTGATTATCTGCGTGATAACCTGACCAATCGCCTTTCCGAAAGGGTTCAGCGGGGACATTATTACGCAATTATCGATGAAATTGACAATATTCTAATTGATGAAGCCAGGACACCATTAATTATTTCTGGACCAGCCTCTGATGAAACTGAATGGTACAACCGCATGGCAATAGTTGTCCGCCAGCTGAACCCGGAGGATTATGAAATTAGTGAAAAAGATCGCTACGTCAATTTAACTGAACTGGGAGAGGCACATGTAGAAGATCTTTTACAAATGCCTATCCGGGATCCCGAAAGACCAGAAGATATTTCTCCAGAACAAGCAAGGCTATTGGGATATCTTGAACAGGCACTGAAAGCGCAACACCTTTTTAGAAAGAACAAGGATTACCTTGTTCAGGGTGGAAAAGTGGTTATTGTTGATGAGTTCACTGGTCGATTAATGCCGGGCAGACGGTGGTCTGAGGGTTTGCATCAGGCTGTGGAAGCAAAAGAAGGGGTAAAAGTTGAACCAGAAAATGTCACATATGCCACGATAACCATCCAGAATTATTTCAGAATGTACGAAAAATTGGCAGGAATGACAGGTACAGCTGAAACAGAATCGGAAGAATTTCACAAAATTTATAGTCTCGAAGTTCTTCCTATTCCAACAAACCTTGAATATCAGGCGTTTGGAAAAGACTCGCCCATGATTACTGTCGAAGATAAAGACGAGGGCGGATATCGGTATACCTATTACGCATCCCGCGATGACGTAAACAAGACACCAATTTTTTATAAAAGAAAAGATTTTCCTGATATCGTCTATCGTACGGAAGAAGCAAAATTACGGGCCATTGGAAAAGAGGTTTTGTTTTATCACGTTTTGGGACGTCCACAATTGATTGGAACAACATCCGTTGAATTATCTGACCGATTGTCGGATCGTCTTTCAGCTGAATCTGTCCGTCGCTTATTACAGACACTGTTGATTCGGGATGCCTGGATGCGAAAAAATAATCGTGACATGATTGAGCAGAAAGTTCCTGAATTGGAATTTTTAAATGAATCCATTGACCAACTAAATATTTCACAATTGAGAAAATTTGCGCGCGAAATCGGTCTTGAATCAATAAATTTACAGGATCCTGATAATATAAAACGACTATTGAATATCCTGGATCTTCCGGATGAATCTGAAGGACGTCTGAATGATGTGTTACAAACTGGAGTTTCCCATCGTGTGTTGAATGCAAGGAAACATGATGAGGAAGCATTAATCATCAACAAAGCTGGAGCGTTTGGAGCAGTGACAATTGCCACCAATATGGCAGGGCGAGGTGTTGACATTAAATTAGGGGGTGAAATCAGTGAAGAGATTCATGCGGACATCGCCCGTGTCTTAAGAAAAAATCAAGTGGATCCTTATACTTTACGAGATGAAGATAAACGTCAAATCCTTAAAAAGATGAATGCTGAACAATATGGAATCTATGCTGATTCGGTGAATTCATTCTTACAGTCGATTGATGAAATGGAAAGTGTTCGCTCGCTGGGAGGACTGCATGTGATCGGTTCTGAAAGGCACGAAGCACGACGGATTGACAATCAGTTGCGTGGTCGTGCAGCTCGTCAGGGCGATCCAGGATCATCCCGATTTTATTTATCATTGGAAGATGAATTAATGCGCTTGTTTGGTGGTCAACAGGTGGATGGTCTCATGCGCAGGTTCAATGTGGATGCTAACATTCCGATTGAATCCGGTATTGTTGGTCGACTGGTTGAGCAGTCTCAACAAAGGGTGGAGGGATCAAATTTCGATGTCAGAAAGCATTTGTTGGAATATGATGATGTTCTTAACACGCAACGAAAGCGGATCTATTCTCAACGTGACCGTGTCTTTACGAAAGAGGATTTGACCGAAGACGTAATGGAAATGGTCCGTATGGATGTCGAACAGAGAGTATCCCAGGCAATGATAGATGAAGAAGGACCCTGGAAATTAGTAGCCTATCTGGCTGATATTCAACCATCTATTGATTACGAAACCGTTTTCTATCCTGCGTTCCATTTACGAATTTTGGTCGATGAATATGGAAAATCTCTGGGTGAGTTCCCCATTTCAAAAGATAAAGTAAAACCCTTCCTGTTAAGAATTTCTGAAGATAGCCTAAATTCTGAGATCAATCATGCAATAAGCAGCTCACAAAAGTTCCTTGTTCGGGTTGAAGAATCGATCACAACACAAAAATTAGAACGATTGGATGCCCTGGACTCTTTTCTTGCTGGTCTTGAAGAATCGCAAGAAGTAGAACCAAAAAAGCCCCAACAAATTTTACAGGAAATAACCAATCTTGTTCGAACACCAATACAACTCAATCAACAACAAATTCAGGATTTGATAGAAGGTTCACAGGAAATTGAAGATGAAATTCAGGACCAGGTTATAAAATCCTTGCTAATTGTTAATGTCAACAGAGCAGTTGCTACGTTTGCAATAAGATTTGCCAACATGGAAGTAAAACCTGGAGATTATCAGGGAAAAGATTGGGATGAAACGGTTGATCTTTTATTGGATGCTGTTGATGATGCTTTCGCAAGACAAAAAACGAGTCTTCTGGGTGACCAAGGCCAGTTATCGATTGAAATTGACAATTGGTTGAAACAGATTGATTCAGAGGAAATTTCGAAAGAGGATTTATTCCGATTGATGATAGCTTTGCTCCAGGGTAGTCGATTAGCCTTTGACCGAAAAACGCACAGACAGGTTCGTCAAAGGTATAACCGACTGAACTATATCTATCTGGCTGCACTTGCTGTCCAGAAAATTGATACAGATCAAGTTAACCAGATGGTATTGATCCATTTGCAGGAAGCATTGAGTAGCCTAAAATCAGTTTGGGGTATTTACGAAATTAATAGATTACAACAAAACCAAGTTTCTTTGGCTAATCTCGATGAAAAGAGTAAAAACTTGTTGAGTCGTGAAATTGGGGACCAGGAATTTGAAACGCTCAAAGATATTCAAATACCTGATTTGCAACCAGAGAAAAATGAGATCATTCGGGATGTGCTTGGAAAACGGGTCAGAAATGAAATTTATCGTGAATTGCTTTTATCAATCATTTCTCAAATGTGGGTTGAATATTTAACTAAGGTTGAAGCATTACGTGTTTCGATTGGTTTAGAAGCATATGGACAACGCGATCCTTTGGTTCAATATAAGTCACAGGCTTCGGAATTATTCAAAGCATTATTGGTTGATATTCGCTCAGCTCTGGTCAACCGAATGTTTACTTATCGTCCAAGTCAAGGAGTGAACACAACAATTGAAAAGGATCGCACGATAGAACCAGTAGCAAATAAGGTTGCCGATGATCAAGAAACCGATAAAACCAAGAAAAAAAGGAAAAGACGGCGCCATTAATAAAAAATATGACAAATTCATTTGGTTTTTAAGCTTAATTTAACCAAAGCTTGCCAAGAATGAATTTCTTTCATATAATTTGGAAATCTTTTAAATTGGAGTATGTAGATCGTATGGAGCAAAAAGACACCCAAATTGAGCAGGCAAAGCCTGAAAATTCAAATGAAGACAATATGGCTTCCTTGCTCGAGCAAGAAGGAATAGATATAGATTTTCCCCAGGCTGGTGAAACCAGGCAAGGCATGGTAGCCAGCATTTCCAGCAATCAGATATTAGTGAGTGTTGGAGCAAAATCAGAAGGTATTATTACTGGACGCGAATTTGATGCGATACCTCAGGAAGAATTAGAAAAATTATCTGTGGGTCAGGAAATTTGGGTTTATGTTTTAACCCCTGAAGATTCCCATGGAAATTTAATGCTTTCATTGATGAGAGCTTTAGAAGAGAAATCATGGTTTATTGCAGAGGAACTTCTAAAATCCAAAGATTCTTATAAAAGTGTAATCCGTGGATATAACAAGGGCGGATTAATTGTTTCAGTTGAAGGTTTAAATGGATTTGTTCCTGCCTCGCAAATCAGTCTCTCACGCAGAGCTGGAATAACAGGCGATACACCTGATAAAAGATGGAGCCCGATGGTTGGCGAAGAAATCGATGTTTGTGTAATTGAAGTCGATCGTGAACGCCGCCGACTTATTCTCTCTGAACGAGCTGCCAGCACTGAGACACGTGAAACGATCAAGGATCGGATATTAAGTGAGTTAAGTGAAGGTGATGTTCGCACCGGGAAAGTTACCAGTCTGGCTGATTTTGGCGCTTTTGTAAACATTAATGGCGCTGATGGTTTGGTTCATCTCTCTGAGATTTCCTGGGACCGAATTCAGCATCCAACGGAAGTCTTAAAAGTTGGTCAGGAAATAAAAGTAAAAATCATTAATATAGATCGCGAAAAGAAAAGGATTGGTCTTTCCATTCGTCAATTGATGGATGATCCATGGGTAAATCGGATCTCACAATATGAAGTTGGCCAGTTATTGGAAGGTACAATTACACGCCTGACAAAATTTGGTGCATTTGCTCGTATCGAAGAAGATCTGGAAGGTTTAATCCATATCAGTGAAATCAGTGAACGAAGAATTGAACACCCGAAAGAGGTGCTCAAGGAAGGCGAAACAATTACATTACGTGTAATTAAAATTGAGCCTGAAAATCATCGCATCGGATTGAGTATTCGAAGAGTGGACTCAATGGCATTTGCAGAAATGGATTGGAAAACCCTCGAAGATATTCTGCTTGATGAAGTTTTATTGGATGATGTTGAAACCACTGAGGTACAGAAAAAAGCAACAAAAGCTTCTAAATCTTCTAAAAAAGTGGTAGAAACTCCTGCAGTTGAACAGGAAGTTGAAGCGACTCCTGAGGTAGTACTAGAAGTGGAAGAGACCCCTGAAGCAAAACAGGAAGTTGTGGAAACCCCTGAAGTAGACTTGGACGTTAAAAAAACTCCAAAAGCCAAAAAGGAAGTTGTGGAAACTCCTGAAGTAGACGTGGAAGTTGAAAAAACTCCTGAATTAAAATTGGATGAAAAACCTGATCCAGAATCATAGTATGTATTGAAATCAGTCATAAAAGCGCGCCGGATGGTGCGCTTTTTTCAATCGAGCACATGATGAAACCAATCCTGATAGATTCACATGAAGACATTGCTTATTCAGCCATTACATTCGATCGTGATTATTCAAAATCTGCTGATTCAATTCGCCAGATAGAACAATTCACACAGGTTCCTCAAAGGAATGGGCAAGCAATGCTGGGTTTTCCTGATTGGCAAACAGCAAATGTCGGGATAATTTTCTCAACGATATTTATAATGCCAAAGAAATATCAAGCAGGTGAGTGGGAAAAAGTTGCATATAAAAATTTTGATGAAGCAAAAAAGCTAACCCAAAACCAGATTGATTTTTATCATAGACTGGAAGACAAATATCCAGACAAATTTTTAATCATAAAAAATCAAAAACTTTACTTTCATCATTGGGAAAATTTAAATAACCCAAATATCACTTCCAATCCCGTTGGTCTTATTCTCTTATTGGAAGGGGCTGAAGGGATTAAACATCCAAAAGAGCTTGAAGAATGGTACTCAATGGGGTTAAGATTGATTGGTCCAGCCTGGGCTGGAGGAAAATATTGTGGTGGCATGTATGAGCCTGGTAGATTTACCAATGAGGGAAAATTGTTAGTAGAAACAATGCTCGATCTTAACATAGGGCTTGATCTGGCTCATATGAGTGAGCAATCAGCATTTCAGGCATTGGATATTTTTGATGGGGCAGTGTTTTGCTCGCACGCCAATGCGAAATCTTTATTGAAAGATATTGGTGGAGATCGGCATTTATCTGATCAACTGATTCATCGAATTGCGGAACGCAATGGCGTGATAGGTTTGGTGCCATATAACAAATTTCTCTGGCCTGATTGGACAAATATGCACCCTCGTGATAAAGTAACTTTAGAACATTACACAAACCATATTGACCATATCTGTCAATTGACTGGAAGTTCTCAACATGTAGCAATTGGAACAGATTTTGATGGTGGCTTTGGATTTCCGGATGTTCCACTTGAATTAAATACAATCGCTGATCTCCCAAAATTAGGTGAAATTTTAGCTTCTCGTGGATATAATAAGAACGAAATCAATTCAATTTTTTCATTAAATTGGAAAAGAATACTCGACAGGATTTTTTCTACATGAGTTCCTTGAACCAGAATAGAAATCTCGATAGCGATACAATTACCCCGAAAGGAATACCTTTTTTCAGAATCAGGATCGGATTAATTTTTACCATCCTCGGTTTTGTGATATTTCTGCTCGGCGCACGGCCTTCTTTATTTGGGCTTGATCGCAGTCCTGTAATTGGTTTTGTCCAAATTGGCATGTTTCTGGTTGGATTGGCAATAATGTGTGCTGGTGGCTATATCAGTATGATGGCACTTTGGAAAAAAGAAACACCAAGCATTCTGGCAGACATCGGGTTGAGGATGGTTGCTACCGGATTTGTGATAGCAGTTTTTGCAGGGATGGCGGATGTGTTTGGTTTTGGAAGTCATCCATTACCAGATGTGCCATATTTTGGAGGTTGGCAAACCAGGGGTGTTGAGATAGGTCAGGTGATTATTGCAATTGGTTTTCTTTTTATGATCCCATACAAGAAAAAAGCTTGAAAAGGCACAACTCCATTTTAATAATTTCTAGAAGACTTTAGTAATATAACAAAAAAACTGGGTTGGTGTTTTTAGCGGCGATACCTATTAAATGATAGGACAGACTTGATTAAGAATTCTATAAGAATTAAAGATCGGAAACGAAGGAACTTGACACTATATTTTTCCTTTGTTATGATGGCTCGAATGAGGTTAAAATGGACAGTAATGAAAATCTAAATATACAGGATCCACAAAATCCTGATTTTGGCGAGATTGCAGAAATAAAAGAACCCAGAAATTGGAAATTAATTTGGGAAAGAATTGTGAAGGTTGGGCTGGGAGACGTAATATTGCGCGTAGGTACCGTTCTGGCATCGATTGCGCTGGTTCTACTCGTTATCTGGGTTATGGGTCGATTTTACTTACAAGGCAACATTTCCGAATCACATGCAGCTGCTGCAAATATCGTCACACCTACAGCAACAGTTTCTGTCATGTTACCTGACTTTGAACTACCGGATCCAAGTATATCCACAGTATCATTAGATAGATTTACTAAAATTGACACTACTCTACCTGACAAACCTCGCTATGAAATTGAAAAGTATACAGTCGTGGAAGGTGATACATTATTTGGTATTGCTGAAAAGTACAATTTAGAACCATCAACAATACTATGGGGCAATCTTTATATATTAGGGGATGATCCGCATCGATTATTTCCAGGTTTGAATCTCAACATTCTGCCACAAAATGGTGTTTTACACGTATGGAGTGCTGGAGAAGGTCTGAATGGCGTCTCGCGTTATTATGGCGTAACACCTGAAGATATTATTAATTGGCCTGGAAACAATTTGGATGCTGCCGAAGTTGGGGAATTTGCAGCGCCAAACATTGAACCTGGAACAGAATTATTTGTTCCTAATGGCAAACGAGATTTTATTACCTGGAGTGCTCCCCGCATCACCCGAAGCAATCCTGCGGTTGCAAAAAATATAGGCCCAGGAGCATGTGGTGTCATTACAGATGGTGCTGTCGGTATTGGAACCTTCATTTGGCCGGCGCCTCAAAGATTCATTTCTGGTTATGATTATTCTCCAGCTACCAATCATTTTGCTATCGATATCGGTGGTCATCTTGGCGATACATTGTATGCTTCTGATAATGGCGTTATTGTTTATTCCGGCTGGAATGATTACGGTTATGGATACATGGTCGTAATCGATCATGGCGGTGGATGGCAAACACTCTACGCTCATATGAGCGCTATATACTTCGGTTGTGGTGCATCAGTGTTCCAGGGTGACGTGATTGGTTTGATGGGAAGCACAGGCAACTCATCGGGTCCACATTTGCACTTTGAAATGCGCCATGATGAGTATGGTCGTGTAGATCCGAAATTGTTTTTACAATAAAACGAAATAACCAGATGAACGACCGTTTAGAAAATAAGCGGTCGTTTTTTATTTTGGACATGTATAATATTATTGAAAGGATCGTATGGCCAGAATAATTGAAACACGTCCGTCACCTATTGCAGGATATTGGTATAGTGGAAATCCGCATGTCTTGAGATCAGAAATCTTCTCTTATCTGGATAATGTTAATGTTACCGATCTTCATGGGGAGGTAATTGGTTTGTTTGCCCCGCATGCAGGATATCGATATTCCGGTCAAACAGCTGCTTACGCATTTCATACCGTCAAAGATAAAAAATTCGATCTGGTTGTCATTTTATCTCCTTATCATGCTTATCATTCTGCAACAATTTTAAGTAGTGCTCATCAGAATTATCAGACACCATTAGGAAAAATTCAGATTGATCAGGGTTTAGTTGAAGCACTGATGGATAAAATTCATCTCGATTCGGATTTAAAAATGGTGCGTGTCGTGCAGGATGAGGAACATTCTTTAGAAATAGAGCTGCCATTTTTGCAGTGTGTTCTGGAAAGTGACTTCCGAATTCTCCCCTTGATGGTAAGAAGTATTGATCCAGGCTATTCTGAATTAATTGCAGATTTTATATTTGAATTAATTGAAGGTAAAAATATTTTAATCGTTGCCTCAACAGATTTATCTCATTTCTATTCACAGTCGATTGCAGAACAATTGGACACAGAAATGCTTAAACAGATTCAATCGTTTTCGGTTTCTCAGATTTATCAAACAGAATTTGAAGGCAAAGGATATGCGTGTGGACTGGGAGCTATAATGGTCAGTATGGCTCTTTGTAAAAAACTAGGGGCAGACACAATTGAAATCCTACATCAAACAACATCTGGAAAAGAAACAGGAGATTTTTCTTCCGTCGTTGGGTATGGTGCAGGTGTTTTTATAAAATCGAAGGCATAAAGGCAGAACTATATGCAATTATATGTTCAGGTAATTGTCAATGTTCCTGGTATTGAAGGAGTCTTTGATTATCACGTACCTGAAGAATATCAAAAAAATCTAGAACTTGGTGCATTGGTTTTAGTGCCTTTTGGAAGGCAAATCGCCCAGGGTATTGTTAAGGCATTTGTTTCAATTCCTCAGGTGCCAAAAACTAAACCTATTGATAGTATCATTGATCCACATCCAGTTGTTAATCCAGCCCAACAAAAATTGGCAGAATGGATGGCAAAACAAACCTTAGCTCCAGTTTCTGCTTGTTATCAATTAATGCTTCCACCAGGACTCAGTCAACAAGTTGATAGTATTTATACATTGGTCCAAATACATCCTGAAGTACCTTTATCTCCACTTCAGCGCAGAATTGTATCAATGTTAAAAGAAAAAGGAGCACTTCGAGGTGCTCAATTGAACCGTGCTTTTCCAAGAGTCGATTGGAAATCATCAATTCGTCGTTTGATTGCTTTGGGAATCATTCAGTCTGGAACTTATCTGGCACCACCCAGAGTTCAGGCAAAGATGGTTCGGACAGTTCACCTAAATGTCCAGCCACCTGAAATTGACGCAAGCTTAACAAAAATTGGCCGACCTGGAACTGCGTCAGATCGTCGAAAATCAGTTATGAACCTGTTGATAAATCATCCTCAAGGAATTGAAGTGGCAATGATTACAATGGCGACGACTGCGAATTCAAATGATCTCAATAAATTGGTTAAGGCAGGTCTAATTTATTTCGGAGAAGTTGAATCAATTCGTGATCCAATGGAAAGTTTTGAACCAATTTTGCATGAAGAACCTGAATTGACGGATGACCAGATAACTACCTGGGAGAAATTAAATTATATTATTGAACAAAATCAGTTTCAAAAACCAGTTTTATTACATGGGGTAACTGGTTCTGGAAAGACTGAAATGTATCTCAGGATGGTAAAGTCAATCATAAACAAGAATAAAACTGCAATTGTATTGGTTCCGGAAATCAGTTTAACACCGCAGACAGTTAAGAGATTTCAAGCTCGGTTTCCAGGAAAAGTAGGCATCATTCACTCACAAATTTCAGAAGGGGCTAGATTTGATACATGGCGGAGAATTCGAAAAGGAGAAATTAAAGTAATTGTCGGACCACGATCAGCATTGTTTTCTCCAATGGAAAATTTGGGGGTTATTGTTGTGGATGAATGCCATGATGACTCTTATTTTCAGGATGATATATCGCCACGTTATAGTGCTATCCAATCAGCAGAAGAATATGCCAGGATTAATCATGCTTTGATCGTTTATGGAAGTGCGACACCAAGTATCGAAATGATGTTTCATGCTACTAAGGATAATTGGCCTATCTTGAATATGCCGTTGAGAATCTTTGCTCATTTGGATGCTGTTTCTAAGGATAATTCAAATAAGTCAATTCAAATAATTCAAAAACTTACGTCTTTACCTTTGCCTGAAGTCAGCATCATAGATATGCGCAGGGAATTAAAACAAGGGAATCGTTCCATTTTTAGCCGTGATTTGCAGGAGCAGCTACAAAAAACGCTAACAGACGGACATCAAGCTATACTTTTTCTTAATCGGCGTGGTTCAGCTTCTTATGTGTTTTGCAGAAGTTGCGGTTACCGCCTAACCTGTCCAAAATGCGATATTTCGCTAACTTTTCACGCGGACAAGAACCATTTACTCTGTCACCATTGTGGTTATACCCGCCTTTTACCCAGCAAATGTCCACAATGTAATAGTCCTCATATACGTCAATTTGGGACCGGTACTGAACGGGTTGAGCAAGAGGTCAGTAAGCTATTTACAGCGGCAAGAATTTTACGATTGGATTCTGGTGTGACAAGACAAAAAGGAATTCATGAAGTACTCTTAAAACAATTTTCGGATAGAAAAGCTGACATTCTTGTGGGCACCCAGATGCTGGCAAAGGGAATTGATTTTCCATTTGTCACGCTGGTTGGGGTAATTCTGGCAGACGTGGGGTTGGCGCTGCCTGACTTTCGAGCGACGGAACGCACCTTTCAGCTGCTGACTCAAGTTGCAGGAAGGGCAGGCCGAAGCCCTTTGGGGGGAAAAGTTATATTTCAAACCTACCAACCAGATGAATACCCAATCAGAATGGCCGCAAACCATGATTTTAGTGCTTTTTACCAACATGAACTAACTTACCGTCTAAATCTTCATTATCCGCCGTTTACTCGTTTGATTCGATTGGAATTTCGACATCAATATCCACAGGAAGCACAATCTAATGCTGAAAAAATGGCTGAAAAAATTTTTTATTGGATAAGTGAAGGAAAATTTAAGCAAACTGATATTATCGGACCAGTACCTTGTTTCTATCCAAAGTTAAATGCAGTTTATCGTTGGCAAATCATTCTGCGGGGACCACAACCAACAGAAGTCCTTCGGGGAAAAGAATTAGGTGATACGGTTGTTACTGTCGATCCGGTCTCCTTACTCTAACTGACTCATAATAAAAATCGTGTTTACACCTGGAGCTATCCAAACATAAACACGAATTGATTTTTTTTAGATAAATAAATTATGGTAAAACGTAGTGAGGATTAAGGAAGCCACCCATAAACCGAACTTCAAAATGTAAATGCGGTCCGGTGGAATTTCCTGAGCTTCCTGCAGAACCTATCACCTGTCCCTGATAAACACTGGCACCACAACGAACACGAGCAACACTCAAGTGCGCATATAGAGTCTGATAACCATTGCCATGATCAATCATAATCATAGTCCCATAGCCGCCACTGATTCCCCCAGCATAGACAACGACACCACTATCGGAAGCATAAACATTATCTCCGATATTTGCTCCAATATCAATCGCGAGATGTCCTGACCAGTAATCGTTACCAGAAATAAATTGATTATTGGTTGGCCAGATGAATGTGCCGGACCCATACGCTCCACCAGCTGAGGTATCACAGGCACCAGGTATGGATTTGTTGACACCCGCTGGGCCGCGAGGAATTGTTGGAACAACCCATTGTTGGAATTCCCTTTTTCCACCGGGGATCATAACATAAGTATCAGGTGCAATTTCAGGATTAGTTCGATCAATTTTATTAGGTGTCCAATCCAGAATCGCGTCAACATCCACTTTGAATTGGCTGGCAACGGATTCCAGTGTGTCATTTTCTTTCCATTGGTAAAACACCCCATTAGTAGGTGGAATTCTCAACTCATTTCCAACAGAGATCATATGAGGATCATCATTCATCGTATCTCTGTTCGCCCAGAGAATGGTTTCTGGAGTCAGATTGAAGAATTGTGCAATTCCAAAGACCGAATCACCTGCTTCTATCGTATAGGTTGTGGCTTCAGTTCGGGCTCGGGTTGGGATAATGGTTATTGGATTTGCTAATCGAATTAAAGCAAAATCGATGTCTTCGGGTTGATAATTTGGTAGAGATGCAGGCGCTGTATTTGAAGAATCCGCTGATGCAATATCAAAATCAGGTGTCCAGGCAGTTTGTGTGGGTTTAAAAAATTGAACCGCCACAAATACTAGCAAAGCTATCATGAGAGATGCCAATCCCCAAAAAAGGATTGATATCAGGCTTGCTGAGCTATTTTTATCAGCTATTTTTTTCTGAACTTCTTTATTCAAACATCCTCCATATCATTCAAATGAATTCTACTTTACTTATTTAGATTTTGGCAAGCATTGGAAAACCAACTGAATGCCTTTTGTTTTCTAACTTAGTTTTGTCATTTATGTCAGAAATATTTATTTTTAAATGGGTTTTTGCCCATTCCTTAAAATTTTGCGGACAAAATCAATTTCATTGGAAATAGCTCAATGATTAAAAACAATAATTATTAGCCTGAAACGGCTCTTGAAAGGTAGCAATCTGGAATTTTTTGATGATAATTATGAAGAAAAGTATTTCTGATCGTAAAATTTATTAATTACATATCATCAGTAAGGTTTTCCAGAAATTCCAAATTATTTTTCGTTTTCATCATTTTTTGGAGTATTGCTTCGGATGCAACGGAGATATCCATCCCAGCACCTTGCGGAGGATTGGAGATCATTTGAAGATACATGCGTCGCATGACCCATGCTCTTTGGAGAATATCAGGGCTAATCAATAAATCTTCACGCCGGGTTGAAGATTTTTCAATGTCGATCGCTGGAAAAATTCTTCGTTCCTGCAATCGTCTGGAGAGATGCAATTCCATGTTGCCTGTGCCTTTAAATTCCTCAAAAACAACATCATCAAGGCGAGAACCAGTATCAACCAAGGCTGTTGCGATAATAGTCAATGAGCCACCTTCTTCAATATTTCGGGCTGCACCATAGAAACGTTTTGGTGGATACAGTGCTGATGGGTCCATTCCACCGGATAATGTACGTCCAGAAGGTGTAACTGACATATTATAGGCACGGGCAAGACGGGTAAGTGAATCCATCAATATAACCACATCATTACCTAATTCAACAAGGCGTTTTGCACGGTTTAATGCAATCTCCGCAGTGCGGACATGAGCTGTGACCGGTTCATCGAAAGTGGATGCAACTACCTCGGCATCTACTGAACGATCCATATCAGTGACTTCTTCAGGTCTTTCACCAATCAATACCAGTGTGACAAAAGTTCCAGGATTGTTGACTGTTATTGCATTGCACAATTCTTTAATAATGGTTGTTTTCCCAGCTTTAGGAGGGGAGACAATCATCGCACGTTGTCCACGACCGATCGGTGCAATCAAATCAATCAGCCTGGTTGAAAGAATTTTTGGGCTGGTTTCCAGATTAAAACGTTCATCTGGGAAAATGGGGGTTAAGTTTTCAAAAAATACTCGTTCACGTGCATCATCAGCTGGGTAACCATTAATGAAATCGACTTTAACAATACCAAAGTGCTTTTCAGATTCGCGTGGGGGACGAGCCAGACCGATGACCAGATCGCCACTTCGTAAACTATACCTGCGAATCTGAGCCTGTGAAACATATACATCATCTTTCCCCAATTTATAATTTTGCCTGAGGAATCCAATTCCTTCCGGCATGACTTCTAAAACCCCTCCACGAACTTCTTCGCCTTCTTCATTGACTTCAGTCGAATGTTGAGCGATTCGGACGATTAGATTTTCACGTTTTAATCGATTTGAATTAATGACATTTAAATCTTTAGCAATTTTTCTTAGTTCTGCCAGTGTTAATTTTTCAAGATCAGGTACAGGTATCATATGGTATTCCTTTTTAAAAAGGTAAAATTTTTGGTTTTTCAAATTTGTGAGATAAACAAAAATTATTCGTGCAAAGATAAATCTTTCATGAAGCACATAAGAATTTCAATATCAAAATGATAATTTTGGGATAAATTAGTATTTTCTTGATTTAAATTTTTGAATAATAAAATTATATCATGTGGAAAAATAGGCTGCAAGGGAAATCTATTAAAAACATATTACAAAAAACCATATTAACTTATTTATCTACGATTGGTGGGCGTTTTAGGTGAATAAATTCCAGACAAAAACACTCCAGTTGCACTAGGTAAAAAATCCAAAAATTTTATATTTTTTTCTTTATGCTTTTCCGATCATGGCTTGTAAGAAATACTTAATCTTAAATTCTTTTCCGGATAATAGATATTGCGCATGGAAGAATCTTGAGACTGATCGAATGACAAAATAGGATGTTATCAGTAATAAAAGAACGGCTAAGATAAGCTGAAACAGAGAAACACTTCCTGCAGCAAGACGGGTCATCATTGATACAGGTGAAGTGAGTGGGAATAAACTAAGGAATGTTGAGATTGCTCCATTTGGGCTTTCAATTATTGGACCTAAAAATATGAGGGGAATCACCATGGGGATTACTAGAATTGTGGTCGCCTGGGATGCTTCACGTAAATTTGGAACTAAAGCACCAATACCTGCCATTAGGCTGGCATATAACATATATCCACAAATAAAGAAAACAATTCCCCAAAAAAGAACAGAAACAGGCAATTGGAATGCGATCGGAAGTGAAAAACTGCTCCCACTTATCCGTAAAATTAATAATCCAGTGCCACTCCAGACAATTGTTTGCAACAATCCCACCACTCCTAAGGCAATAATTTTCCCACTCAGCATTTGCAACGGTGTGATGGATGTTAATAAAATTTCTATCACCCGATTTGATTTTTCGTTAGTGACACTATTTAACATTAAACTGGAACTGCTGAGGATCAGGATATAAAAAAGAAATGTCACTATATAAGGTAAAAAGAATGTTAACTGGTTTGCTGGATCACGTTGTGGTTCTGGTGACAATAATTCTGTTTCAAAATTTAATGGGTTATTAATCAGTTTTTCCATTTCTGGATAAGCAGATAATAAATTTGAATTGATTAGCTTTTCAATCAAGAAATTGTCATCTCCTGCCGATAATGGATTAAAATCCGGGCGGAAAACCACTATTTCTCCTTTTTCCAAATAATCATCAGGAATTTGATAGAATGCTTTGATTTGACCAGAAACCAATGCCTGGTTGGCATTATCGAGCGATCCAAACAATTTTACACTATTCTTGAGACCACAGGGAATATTCAAAATAATTTTTGATTCATCCAAAATCCCGAGCAGTTGGATTTCTTCTTCAGCAGTGGTCAATTGTGAGAGAACGGTGGAAATTGCTGATGCCTGGTTTCGATTTCCTATGACCAGCATAATGACCAAGCTAATCATTGGAAACAAAATTAGCGTGAGAATAAATGATTTTCGATTTACAGTGGTGATCAGTTCATTTTTAAAAACGATTAACGTCTTTTTCATTTTAAGGCCTTTGTGTAAATATTTCTTTTATTGTTAGTTTTTTCCCATATCTTAACATCCCAAGTCTGAATGCTTTTCCTGCCAGCCATAATGCAGCAATGGCAAAACTGATCAATAATGCAATGGTGATTATTATTTGCCATGTTGGAATGGTAGAAAAAGCTGCTCTTACGGGAAGACTGATTGGAGCTGTAAATGGAAATATACTCAAAAAAATGGATAAAATACTGTTTGGTTTTTCCATTAGTACCTGAATAAACCAGAACGGCAAAACCATCGGAATTGTAAATAATCCAGCAAACTGTTGGGCTTCACGGGATTCAGTTGTGGTTGCACCTAATGCAGCCATCATTGCAGCGATCATTACAAATGCAGGAAGAAAAACGAGAATCATTAAGATCAAGAATGAAAAATCGATTTGGGAGGTTTGAAGAGTTGGGTATATCCTCAAAATGGAAACAAATCCGATCATCCCAACTAAGATCCAGACTATTAATTGGGTCAGACCTACACTTAAATTACCAATCACTTTGGCTGTCATTAATTGTGTAGGAGATAATGAGGTTATCATGATCTCCATGGTGCGGTTCTCCTTTTCTTCAACGACAGCTTGCATCAGATATCCTCCGCTGATATTGACAGCCATGATAAACAAAAAACCTGCCAGAAACGGCAATACGAATCCCAATATGCTGTCTTCACTGGTGTTACGATTGTCTGTTGTTGATTTGATTTCAAATGATGCACCTTCAGTTACGCGATTCGAAATCTTATCAGGAAGTGAGCGCAAAAGATTACTTCTAAGAAATCTTGTAAAACCAGTATTTATTTCCGAATCAGGGATTTCATTCGCAAAAACTTTAATCTTACCTGTTTGAAGGAAGTCAACTGGCATTATGTAATATGCTTGAATTTCATTATTATTTAAAGAATTTTGAGCGCTTTCCCCGCTTGTAAATGTGATTATCTCCATTGAAGGTAAGAAACCAATAGGTGCTTTTATTGAATTTTCAATCGGATCGTGAAGGTATCCAGTATGGTCTATATACCCTATGGGAGTGCTGTTATATTGAAATATCACTGAAATGAATCCCACCCCTACCATCAATAAAATAAATAATGGCAAAGAAAGGATGGCAAAAATAAAGCGCTTCTTTTTTACATGTAGAAGATATTCATGTTTGATGACCAACCAGGTTTTATTCATAGTTCATTCCGGATTCTGTTACTACTTGAATAAAAATTTCATCCAGGGTCGGAGTTGCGATTTCAAACTGATCAATATTAATATTGGACATTACCATTGATTTAATAAATTCCTGGGTTGAGATGTTCTCAAGCAAATCAATTTTATATAAATTGTGATTTTCTAGTTTTTGAATCGCTTTTATCCCAGGGAAGGTTTCAGAAATGTGATCACCCGTGCGAATATGAATTGAATGTCCTGCATATTTCTTTTGTACTTCAGAAAGACTACCATAGAGGACTGTTTGTCCCTGATTAATTAGAACCAGGCGATCGCATAGTTCTTCGACCTGATGCATTTGATGGGTACACATGACAATTGTTTTACCAAGATCTCTTTGCTCTCTTAAAATATCTTTTACCATTTGGGTGTTGACAGGATCCAATGCTGAAAACGGTTCATCAATGATGACCAGTTTTGGATTGTGAACCAGGGTAGTGATTAATTGTGCCTTTTGTTGCATACCTTTACTTAATTCTTTTACCTTTTTCTTTTTATGTTCGTCAAGATTGAAGCGAACCAGATATTTGTTAATTCTTTCAAGGCTTTCTGCTTTGGATAATCCTTTAAGCGTAGCAAGATAAACGAGACAATCTTCCAATTTAATATCTTGGTAAAGACCTCGTTCCTCTGGTAAATAGCCAATCAGGTCTTTATTTTCTTCTTTCATTCCATTTCCAAAAATCTTTACTGAACCAGAATCAGGTTTAAAAATATCCAATATAATTCTGATACAGGTTGTTTTACCTGCACCGTTTGGACCTAATAATCCAAAGATCTCACCCGGTTTAACTTCAAAGGAAACTTGATCTAATGCTTTTTGTGAGCCAAAGCTTTTCGAAATATTTGTTACTTCAATGGTATTCATCGGGAAACTCGATTCTATATTAGATATTATTGTGAATTTTAATCATCCAAATTGAAAAAGAAAAACAAGTGGAAAAATTGCTATGAACCTTGAAATACTATAATTAAGTTAAGTAGCTCCAAATTTGAGTCTACCATTTTTCGATATTTTTTACCTGCCCATGTTACCAGTTTTGAAATGACCACTCCTATAGATTTTTAATCGGTCATTTGATAATGAATTTATGTCGAATTTATTTTCATAATTTTTCAATCATTTCCTTGGATATAATAGTATAAAAACAAAAATTTTGGAGTAAGAATATGACATTGACATCACGTGAAAGAGTACAGGCTGTATTAAATTTTGAGATACCGGACAGAGTCCCGATCATCATTGGTGTCAGCAATGCTACTGGAATAAAGATCAGACCATATCGAGGAATTAAGAAAATTCTTGGAATAGAAAGTGAAGATCATTTTCTTTATAATTGGCCAGAACTAGGGTCTGCTCTCCCGGATGAAAAAGTGATGGAACGATTACATAGCGATGTGCGCGGCATATTGGATCGGTTCCCCAAAGAAGTCTATGATAGAAATCAATCACGTCCACCTCATTCTCCTTTTATTGACGATTGGGGAAATGGACAAATGGAAATTGGACCTGATAATTGGTATCCAGGAGTGCATCCATTACCGGATGCCAAAACAGTTGAAGAATTGGATACTTTTCCATGGCCGGATATGGATGATCCTTTCCGAACATCACATGTAAGGGATCAGGCTTTAAAAATCCATCAAGAAAATCAATATGCTATTATGGCTACTCCCTGGTTAATGTTTCCATTTGAGCGTGCAATTGGACTACAAGGGATGGAGAAATTTCTTTATAACATGGCAATGGAACAGGACTTTGCCCAGGAATTGCTTAATCGCATCAACCAACTCTGTATAACCAATATGGGGCATTTCTTGGATCAATGTGGGGATATGATTGACATCATCAAAATTGGCGACGATTTAGGTACCCAGGAAAATTTAATGATTTCCCCGCGTATGTATCGAAAAATGCTAAAACCATTACATGCAGAGATGATTGCGCTCATCAAACAAAAAACCAAAGCCAAAGTTTTTTTCCATACAGATGGTGATGTGTTCAATCTGGTGGAAGATTTTATTGAGATCGGTGTGGATATTCTCAACCCGATTCAGACATCGGCCGGGAAAATGTCGAATTTAGAGGAATTAAAGAAACAATATGATAAACGAATTGTTTTCTGTGGTGCGATTGATACCCAAAAAATCCTTCCACATGGATCTCCTGAAGAAGTAAAACAGGAAGTCAGGCGGGTGATAAATATTTTAGGGCAGGGTGGAGGATATATGCTGGCTACCGTTCACACCGTGATGAATGAAGTTCCTGCTGAAAATGTTCTGGCGATGGTGGATGCTGTTGAGGAGTATGGATATTATCCTTTGAAAGGTTGAAAATGAAAAAAGGACCCGTTCAGGGTCCTTTTTTGATCATTTAACTTCATTTACTCTTTTTCGTATGGTTCACCTTCAGCTGCAGGGGCGTGACCGCGGCCGATTACACTCGCTAAAACGATGATGGTTGCAAGATAAGGAGCCATTCCTAAGAATTCACTGGGCAAAGGAACTTGTAATAACGATGCTCTGACTGACAAAGAGTCAAAAAATCCAAACAGGAATCCAGCACCCATTGCACCAACCGGATGCCAATTACCGAAAATCATAGCTGCCAATCCAATGAAGCCACGGCCTGCAGTCATTACTTCGTCAAACCTACCGGAAGAACCAAGTGAAAAATACGTCCCTCCAAATCCAGCCATCATACCCCCAAGTATTACAGCCATATATTGTGTTTTGAAGACGTTAATTCCCAGTGTGTCTGCGGCTTTTGGGTGTTCACCCACAGATCGAAGACGTAGACCCCAGCGGGTTTTAAACAACATAAAAGTGAGTAAGAACACGAAGAAGAACATCGCATACACATACATATTATGACTGAATAAAATTGGACCGATGAATGGAATTTTCGATAAAACCGGCACATTAATTTGTGGAAACATTCCGGGTTCGTTTAAATATTGATATTGGACTTTTTGAATATATTTTGAAGAAAGGTAGGATGTTATACCCGTAGCAAATATATTGATAACGGTACCTGAAATAATCTGGTTAATTTTATATTTAATACTCAAAACGCCATGAATTAAACCCATCAATCCTCCCGCTAAAACGCCAGCAAGAAGACCGATAAATAAATTACTGAATAATGATGAAAATACTGTGCTTACAAATGCTGCAGTGAGCATCATACCCTCGATAGCAATGTTTATGATGCCACCGCGTTCACACAGAATTCCTGACATCGCACCTAAAGTTAAGGGGACTGCGCGAACCACCATAATTCGCAATAAACCTGCCAGATTAGTTTGTCCACCTGCGGTTGCCCAGGATAAGAATCCAAAAATAAAAAGGATTGAAACCAAAGCAAGCACCCCATAAGTAAACTTTCCAAATCCACGAACAATTTGGTAAGCACCCAATAAAGCACAAATGGTGGCAATTATGTTTAAATATGTAACTGCAGGAAATACCCAATCTGCAGCTTCAGCAGAGCCACCGCCAGGATTCATAACAAAACGAGTTGTCACCCCAGGTTCAAGATTTGACACAAAAACTACCCAAATAAACAAAGCTGCTACGAGGAAAATCGCACCCATTGTAATTCGGCGACGACGGTCTCTTTTTTGTATTCCCTTACCTACCTGTACAGTCTGTGTGTTTGATAAAGTTGCCATATTTTTTTATCCTTTCCAGCTACGTAAGGACACAAGATCTTCTTTGTGTTTGGATTCTCTCAAACGATAAATTGTCCGAATGATTGCTGGTGCAGCAACGAAAGCCAGTATCAAAGCCTGCAGGATGGAGACTATATCAATTGGTACCCCAACTGATAATTGCATAGACCGTGCTCCATTACGTAAGAATCCGAATAATAATGATGAAAGTATGACACCTAAAGGGTGTGTTTTTCCTAACAATGCAAGGGCAATACTATCAAATCCATAACCACTGGAAAATGCTGGTAATAGACGATAATTGACACCAAGAACTTCATTTGCACCTGCCATCCCTGCTAAAGCTCCTGACAGAACCATAGCAACCACTGTGGTCATCGTGATCTTAATTCCGGCGTAACGGGCGGCATTTGGATTGGAACCAACCATGCGGAGTTCAAATCCCCAAGTGGTTTTGAAAAGGAGTAAATAGACAGCTACTGCCATAAGAATTGCGATGAAAAAACCTAGGTGGAAACGAATAGGGGAATCAAAAAAACGAGGTAATATTGCACTGTCTAAAACCCAGGGTGTTTTCGGTGTTACTTCATTTGGATCCTTCATCGGGAATTTTAAAAGCCAGTCTACGAGTCTGAATGCAATATAATTCATCATGATCGTAGTGATCACTTCATGAGCTCCGGTTTTGGCTTTCAAAATACCTGGTATAAATCCCCATAAAGCACCACCTAACGCTCCAAAAAACATTGCCAGTGGAATGTGAATGATCGTAGGTAATCCTGTGATTGCATATCCTGCCCATACCCCTGTTGCTGCGCCAATAAAAATTTGTCCCTCAACACCAATATTGAATAAACCAGCGCGAAAACCTAAAGCCACAGCAAGACCACCAAATATATAGGGTGTGGATTGAACAAGACTTTCAAAAAATGGATTGATCGCACGTCGGATGGTCAAAGGATCACCACTTTCAAAAGCAGCACTAATCCTCTGTGGATTTCCAACAGACCCAGTGAACAAGGATACATATGTATTCCATGCAGTTTTAAAAGCAGTGCCTAATCCTCCCCAAAAAGATACTCTAAATGCATCATAAACCTCGTTGGTAGTTATTGCTACCAGAACACCTCCAAGGAGGATACCAGTGAAAATCGCCAGTAGAATTACGAGTAAATTGCTTCTCGAAAACTCATCCCAAAATACAGATATTGAATTCTTTTTATTTTCTGTAGATTTTTCCATTTGATCGATTCCTTTATGTTAATCGAATCTGTTTCTTCTTGGAAACCAGTTTTTGCTTTTCTTCTTCAGTTGGGATAATCCCAGCCATCATTAAACCTACCAATTCTTTCGTTGCTGTTTTTGCATCAAGAATACCTAATACTTTTCCACGATAAATAACAGCGATTCGATCGGATAATTGCATCACCTCATCTAACTCAGTTGAAACCAGAAGAATAGCACAGCCTTCATCACGTTTTTGAATTAAACGTTTATGAATATATTCGATTGATCCAACATCCAGACCACGTGTTGGTTGAGAAGCCACTAAAAATTTGATCGGACGAGAAAATTCACGTGCAACAATTACTTTTTGTTGATTACCACCGGAAAGATTACTGGCGGGAGTTAATGGACTGGGCGTACGAATATCAAAATTTTCGACTAATTCTCGACCATTTTCTAGAATTTGTTTTTGATCCAACCACTTAGATTTTGAATTAGGAGGTAAATAATATGTATTAAGAATGAGGTTATCTGTTATAGGGAATCCCAAAACAAGGCCGTCTTTTTGTCGGTCTTCGGGGATATGCGCAGAACCTATTTCGGTAATCTTTCTTGGGGAAAGGTGAGTTATATCTTGACCACAAAGGCGTACTTCACCATCAATTGGGTTTAGTAAACCAGTTATTGCTCGAACCAATTCTGTTTGACCATTTCCTTGAACTCCAGCAATACCCAATACTTCACCTGCATGAACATCAAAGGACAAATCATTAACAGCAGCAGCACCAAGAGGATCGAGTACTTTTAGATTTTTTACTTCAAGTATCAATTCTCCTGGATTACAATCGGTTCTTTCTACTTCCAGATTTACATCTCGTCCAACCATCATACTAGCAAGATCGTTTAAAGAAGATTCTTGAGGTGTTGTGCTGCCAACAACTTTTCCTCCGCGAATTACCGTAATCTTGTCAGCAATTTCCATTACTTCACCCAGCTTGTGAGTAATAAAAATGATTGATTTTCCCTGTTCAACCATCGTGTGAATAATTTTAAATAACTCCTCAACTTCCTGCGGCGTGAGGACAGCCGTCGGTTCATCCATAATCAGGATATTTGCTTCTCGGAAAAGTAATTTTATGATCTCAACTCTTTGCTGCAACCCGACAGGAATATCACTGATGTATGCATCTGGATTAATTTCTAATTTGTAAATATTGGAAATTTCACGAATTTTATTCGCGGCTCTTTCACGATCAAGAATTCCTCCGGTTTTGACAAATTCTTCTCCGAGCATCACGTTCTCGGTCACTGTAAAAACAGGCACTAACATAAAATGTTGGTGAACCATTCCTACACCGGCTTTGATCGCATCAATAGGTGAGTGAATATCAAGCTTTTGGTCATTTACGAAAATCTCACCTTCATCCGGTTTATATAAACCATACAATATATTCATCAATGTTGTTTTGCCTGCACCATTTTCCCCCAACAAAGCATGGATTTCTCCTTTTTGTACAGTCAAATCAATATGGTCGTTGGCTAATACCCCCGGAAATCTTTTCGTAATGCCACGAAGTTCAAGAACTGGAGCCATTTACACCTCTTTATGTTGAAAATCAGGCTAATTGGAGAATTTAAGATATTTTATCACAAGGAACATAAAAAAATATAAAAAAAAGAGCCAGGAAAAACCTGGCTCCTTTTTGATATAAAAATTTTCTAGCGGGTGGGCATGGTTGCGATCTCACCGGAAATGATACCAGGGATCAAACCTTCAATCTCGGCCTTTAAGGCAGCAGGTATCTGGCTTTCCCAGGCAGAGCCATAACCAAGTGATGTTCCACCATTTTCAAGTGTAAGCAAATAAGGTGCTCCACCTGCAAACGTACCATTTACAACTGCTTCAATACTTTCATAGACGAACACATCAATTTTCTTTAATGCACTAGCCAGAATGAAATCGGCTTTATCAGGATTAGCAACTGACCAGTCATTGTCGACACCGATCAAAAGACCAGTTCCACGTTCCTGCAGTACAGCTAATGTACCAAGACCAACAGGACCAGCAACTGGCATAATGATGTCAGCACCTTCATCAAGTAATTGTTCGCCTAATGCGCGACCATCATCCAAACTTTCGAAGTTACCAACCTCAAGACCTTGTTGGGTTTCCATGTTCCAACCAAGTACCTGAACATCAGTACCGTGAACTTCATTGTATTTGGCAACGCCCATGGCATAGCCATCCATGAAGGCCTGGGTAGCGGGGAAAAGGATACCAACATAGGTTCCGACTTTACCGGTTTTGGTCATACCAGCGGCTAAATAACCAGCCAGAAATGTTCCCTGGTCAATTTTTGTAGCGTTCCCAAGAACATTTGGTTGGCCTAAGTAATCAACATCAACAATCGCGTATTTCTGATCAGGATTGGTATCGGCTGCGGCGCCGGTAGCATCAGCTAACAGGAAACCAACAGGAACGATCAAATCACAGTCTGCTTCTACGAAAGTATTTAGATTGACTTCGTAATCAGATTGTTGTTGTGATTCCAGATAAAGAATTTCCACACCGAAATCTTTTTCAGCTCTTTGCATACCTAACCAGGCAGTTGCATTGAATGATTTGTCATCAATACCACCGGTATCGGTGACCTGGCAAGCCTTAATTTTGGGTGCGGCTGGTTCAGCAGGGGGGGCGGCTGCGGGTTGGCAAGCTGCTAAAACCAGAGATGCCAAAACAAGAATTGCTACTAAAATAGATACTTTTTTAGACATTTTTATTCTCCTCCGAATAATTTGATTAATAATGGTGCTTGATACGCGTCCGACGCATCACCTCTAGTATATCACTTTCCGAAAATCAAATGCAAGAGATTTATTGACCTTGTAGTGGCAAAGTAGTAAAGTCCTAATCTGGCAAAGTTAAAATGTCCTATAAGAGGACAACAACAGATGAAATGGACAATAGCAATGACGAAAGAAGAATTGAAGCGCAAGACGATTATAGAACAAGCAATTGAAAAAAGGATAATCCAAAAAGAAGGAGCGGAGAGGCTAGGAATCAGTGAACGTCATTTTCGGCGGATAACAAGAAGATACCGAAAA
>Ga0209347_1000394_pt1 | contig 116790 bp, 102 predicted proteins | sample AutmiccommuBRH23_FD_187382 | JGI IMG/M metagenome (GOLD analysis project Ga0209347, IMG submission 187382) | Deep subsurface microbial communities from Mt. Terri, Switzerland - Autotrophic microbial communities BRH/23 (SPAdes) (version 2) | ecosystem: Environmental > Aquatic > Deep subsurface...
AGGAAGAAGATCAATTCAAGAATGAATTTATGGATGACGCAAATGTTCTGATTGAAGTTAATGTCAGTGACGATGAGGGGGAGACATGGCACAGGCGCAAAATAAGCATGGTGTCCGGGTTGGACGAGTCGGGGCTGAATGCCGGTGAAATGTTCCAGTTTAACGGCGAGAAATATAGGGTTTTGGAAGGGGAAGACGGACTGATAGCTCAGTCATTAATGCCGATTGGCAAGAAGGAGCCATATAGAGAAAAGAAACTGGTTAGGCAAAGAATGCAGAATTGAAAGACAGTCGGGGGATCTTCATAACATCTAAACAATTTAATCGACATTGTTTTAGAGATTTCGACCAGATGGTCAGTGTATGCTTAAAATGTAGTGAATAATTTGTTAATTTAGGATTTAGTTGAAGCCCCCTGAAAGCTTGAAACATGTGCGTATATTACTAATAGGGAATCATATGGACAAAAGCAAGGAAGCCCGATCCAACCCCTGACAAGAGTTCACGGACTTCCTTCACAAAACCCCCTTACAAAGGGAATATTTGTAATGTAATTATATCCAGTAGCGCAATCACTAACAAGAGGTAAATATTGAGAAGTTGCGTTTCATGCAATTAATTAATTGGCAATAATGAGGAGAGATGAATTAATGACAAAACTGAAAAATATGGATGAACGGATAAATATTGACGCTTTTAAAGAGGTTATGAATGACCATGAATACAGAAATTACGTTAAAAAAATCAGAGTGACGGAAAACAAAATAATAAGAATAATTGGCAACGGTAAACTGCTCGGAGAATGTGAAGAGCTAATTTCATTAGCGAATATGATACAACTAGAAAAGGTTTATAAGATGGGATTTCAGGATGGTAAAAATGAATTAAAGGTTGATAAAAAAACGAGGACGGCTTAGCCGTCCTCGTTAAATAATCTGATGTTCCACAAATGTACCACGATACATTTTTATTTCTAAAATAAAAAGGGCCGAAGCCCTTGGTACATGCTTGGCAGGGGATGCAGGAGTTGAACCCGCATCAGCGGTTTTGGAGACCGCTGTTCTACCATTAAACTAATCCCCTAGAATTTTTAGCAACGAAATGAATTATATCGGAAAAAGGGAAAAGTGTCAATCAAAAATATTTAGTGTTCGAAGAATAATTGAAAGTTAAGGAACAAGTAGGCAGGATTTTTTAAGTAAAAGCCAGAATAGGCATAATAAAGTGAGTAACATTTTAAAATCAATCTCCGACCAATTTGAAAGTATTTTTCAGTGTTTCCTTACAAGGTATTAAGGATTAATATTTTTATGGACCCAGATATGAAGGATAAGAGAGAATGGAAGGGAGGGGTGTTCTTGAAAGTCGATCTGCACGTCCATACTCAAGAATCAGATGGTTTACTATCAGTTGAAGAGGTCGTAAACCTCGCCCATGCCAATAATGTTCAAATCTTGGGTATTACTGACCATGAGAGTACAGAAGGAATTGCCAAGGCTCAAAGTTTGGCAAAACGTTTAGACATTACAATTGTTCCTGGCGTCGAATTACTAACCAGTTATCAGGGTAAAGAGGTTCATCTCTTAGGATACTTCAAAGATATTTATCATCCTGTCTTACAGGCTCGTTTGAAAGAAATACGTGAACAACGAACCACATTGGCTCATGATATGGTTAAATGCCTAAAAAACAGCGGTCTTGCGTTGGAATGGCAAGATGTTAAGCGTGAAGTCTATACCGAAGGGGCAGTTAGTAAGGGACATATCATGAGGGCAATGTATCATCGGGAGAGTGGTCAGAACTGGCGTGTCATAGCAGAATATTTCCGACCGGGGGGAATCGCTTATTTGCCTTATCTGCTGCATTCATTTGAAGATGCAGTAGATCTAATTTTTGCTTGTGGTGGACTTCCGATCCTAGCTCATCCTGGACTTTTACCCGATCCAAAAGCAATATTCGAGCTTTTGGCTTATCGGCCCATTGGGCTTGAAGTGTATTATGGTTACTGGGAAAGGCAAAAAACACTGATCCCCTACTATGCGGAAATCGCAGAGAAATATGCAATCTTGGCTACAGGTGGTAGTGACTTCCATGGCCCTTTTGGGCAAATTCAGCTGGGTCAGATGGATGTCCCGCTTGAAGGAGTGTTAAAATTACAGACCTACCTAACAAATGCTTAGGTTATTCTTAATTAACCTTCAACCTGACAGAAAGGAGCAATTTGTTGGAAAAGCGTATTCGTCTTGCCTTTTTGACCTTGCTTGTAACCCTCATTGTTGGCACAGTCGGCTTAATGTTGACGGAACACATCAGTGTAGGTAAAGCCATTTATTTTACCTTTGAAACAATCACGACGGTGGGCTATGGGGATGTTGATATATACACTGATGCTGGGCATGTTTTTCTGGTCTTCCTAATGGTAGGAGGAGTAGGCGTGATGGTCAATTTAACCGGAGTCATAACGGCCTTTCTGGTTGAAGGTCAGATGACCGGTGTGTATGGGAGAAGAAAAATGAACAAAAAGATCGCACGACTTCAAGAGCATATAATTCTCTGTGGAGCTGGCCGAGTGGGCAAGCACATTCTAAACAGCCTTCGAAAAGAGGGGGCACACTGTGTTGTAATTGAACAACAGGAGGATCTTGCCAATTCGTTAATTGAAGAAGGGTTTTTAGTTATCCACGGCGATTCTACACAAGATGAAACTCTAAAAAGGGCTCGTATTGAGAAGGCTAATGGACTTATCACAGCTTTACCAGAGGACTCTTTAAATGTCTTTGTTACTTTAACCGCCAAAGGACTTAATCCCAATATTCAGGTGGTTGCTAGGATGGATCAGTTAGAGTCTGAGAGAAAGTTATTGCGTGCCGGAGCGGACAAAGTGATTTCTCCTGCCACTATAGGCGGGTTGCGAATGGCGATGTCTATATTAAAACCTAATAGTGTGGATTATATCGATACCGTGATTCATGATCACAATATAGAGGTGGAAATGGAAGAACTGAAAGTTGACCAAGGGTCTTGCTTGGTCGGGAAGACCTTGGCTACCAGCGGTATTAAACAGCAAACAGGCGCCATGGTTATAGCGATCTTACGGAATCAAGAGATTATCAGTAATCCCTGTGCTACGGAAGAAATCTTGGAGGGAGATCTTTTAATTGTTTTTGGGTTAAGGGACCAATTGCATCGTTTAGAAGAGGTTGCGGCAAACAAAATTAAATTAGAACCAGAGAATATCAAATTGCCTTAGATTAAAAGAATGAGGCTTGGGATAAAATACCCTCTGAGTGAGAGAACTACAACTTTTCATTGTGGAGGGAGATTTATGCAACATTTACGTTCTGAACAAGAAGTCCTTAGGGATATCAAAAATCTTATTCATACACATTTCGGAGAAAGCGGCCAAGGACTTCACGTTGAGGTCAAAGGAGATCGGGCAACACTTTGGGGTACGGTTGATAGTCTTGTAGAAAAGGATTTTTTTGGAAGCCGAGTGGGACGCATAGACGGGGTTAGAGAATTGGATAATTCATTAACAGTGGCTAATGACGGGACTATCAAAGATAAAGACATTGAGAAAGGGATTGCTGAACGTTTTCAAGGCTCCAATTTTATGGATATTACTCATTTAGGGTGTCGGGTAAGCCGAGGAATTGCTACTCTCCTCGGACATGTTGAGACACAGAGTACGGAACGGTTGGCAAAACGCTTAGCTTCTCAGGTCCGTGGAGTTAAAGAAGTACGAAGTGAGATCCAGTTCTTAGAAAAGGCAGTGGATGATGCTACTCTGGTAAATAGAGTGGAAAATGCCCTGGTTGCCTCTCCGTGGGTTGATGCTCAAGAAATTAAAACAGAGGCTCGCAATGGTTTGATTACTCTAACTGGGTTGGTTGACAATCCGGAAACCATGGAATGGGTTGTAGAAACTGCTTATCAGGTACCCGGTGTTAAAGCGGTCGTTAGCGAAATATTTACCCGTCACCGCTCGCAAGGAGACGATTTGTGGTTAACGGAACAGTTAGTCGCCAAGCTTGGCCAACATCGTTTGAACTCGGGGCAAATACGTGCTTTTGTTCAAGATGGTATTGCCTTTCTGACAGGTGAAGTGTATTACGAAGAAGATCGCTTACGGGCCGAGAAAATGATTCAGCACATCCCGCAAATTCACGGTGTTAATAATTCAATTAAAATAGCTTCACATTCCAGCAAAGGTACTTAAAATACACACAAAAGCCTGCATTTACATTGCAGGTTTTTGTGTTTTTAAAGTTATTTATTCACTTTAGAGGGTTCATGATAGATAAAGAAAAATATTGCCAGAAATATACTCCACTTGCCTAATCATGACGATATGCTGTTGAGTTATTAGTAATAAACAACTATTGATTCGAAAAAACCTTTTGACATTCACCTAGCTCATCTACCATAATGAATAAGAAGCGTGGAGGTGGAAGGTGTGTCGAAAAGGGAAAAAGAATCAAGTTCTTTTTGGCTTAAATTTGTCAGCGGCTTAATATTGTTGTTCGCTTTTGCAGGGTTATTGGGTTCATTTGGATTTTCAATTGGAAAACGGGTTTATAGTTTCTTCACTGTGGTTATGGGAAGTCTGGCCTGGGCTGGGCCCTTATTATGTTTGATTGTAGCTTTCTTGCTCTGGATTTATTCCCCGAATTTGACGTCCTTCTTTTTGTCCGTAAGATCAGGGGCCCTGGCGTCATCATCTAGCTCTAAGCAACCGGGAAATCGCCGCAAAATGCAGCCCGATAAGGGTATCTCTCTTCCTGCAGGGAAGCTTGTTAATTTACAGGGATTTGATCAATATTTTTTTTCGCCTGAGATGGTGGAAATGAAGGATTCTGATGTCCAAATGGCAGAAGAATTAAAAGAAATAGGGAGAGATTTTCCTTCTTATTTTGGGACAGGAGAGTCGTTTTATCCTAAGAAGCTTGGTAAAATGACGAGTCTAAAAGGGCTTAAAGATTACATTGAAGAGGTGGACGAAGAGGCTAGATTTGAACGAGAGATCCCTTGGCAGGATAATTATACGCCAAAAGAGATCCCTAAAAAACCTACAGGGAAACCAGCGAAGTTTTCTTCGGTATTTAAGTCCCAAACGGATCAAGAAGAATTCTTAGCTCAATTTAAACAAGATGAGAGTTTGCTAAACCCGGAAGAACTTAATGTCGTAGGTGCATTCAGCGAAAGCTGTGGAACTATCGATGTGTCGGAGGAGATTGTCCATCAAGTTGAGAGTTCAAGTTCCGAAGATATACTGGAGCTTGAACTGGAGGTGGAGCTCGACACAGTTGTTAAAGAGGAATTAACGAATGAGTTTGAGTTAGTTAATGATTTAAGCGCGGTACACTTGGATTTAGCATGCTCTTCTATGGAATTGGAAGTGCTTGAAGATCCCATCCCCCCTGTCGTAACGTTGAAACCGAGGCAGGAAGTATTTGCGGCTCGGTTAGATGATCTTACTCCGGAAAAGGTTGATCAATGGAAGCTTCCCGATTTTCAATTACTGGACCCTGTTATAAAACGTGTAATAATTCAGGATACGGAAACGCCAAAACAGCTGGAAAAGGTACTACTCGATTTTGGAGTTAAAGCCAAGGTTATCCGAGTAGCAAGAGGCCCAGTTATTACTCGTTATGAGTTAGCCCCAGCGCCAGGCGTTAAAATAAGTAAGATTGTCAACCTAGCGGATGACATTGCCTTAGGGCTAGCAGCTAGGGATGTGCGAATTGAAGCCCCGATCCCTGGAAAAGCGGCTATCGGGATTGAAGTTCCGAATAAACAGGCGCGGGCTGTCCCGTTTAGAGAAGTCCTTGAAACAATTAGTTTTGGGGAATACTCTTCTAAACTAAAAGTCGCCTTAGGGAAAGATATCGCGGATCAACCTATCATAGGGGACCTGATAAAAATGCCACACCTTCTTGTAGCAGGAGCTACAGGGTCAGGCAAAAGTGTATGTATTACATCGATCATTAATTCCATTCTCTATAATGCAAACCCTGATGAAGTAAAGTTCTTGCTTGTCGATCCAAAAATGGTGGAGCTCAGTCAGTACAACGGCATACCGCATCTTTTGGCTCCGGTCGTGATCGATCCCAAGAAAGCAGCCAGTGCTTTAAAATGGATTGTTAAAGAAATGGAAAATCGGTATGAACTCTTTGCTGCCGCAGGGGTTCGGGATATAGAACGTTATAACAAAATGAAAGCAGGGGAAACGATAAATCGGAAACCAGCCTTGCCCCTCATTGTCGTGATCATTGATGAGTTGGCTGATCTGATGCTGGTTGCGGCTGGGGAAGTTGAAGAAGCTATCTGTCGCTTAGCTCAAATGGCTCGAGCAGCGGGGATTCATTTGGTAATCGCAACCCAACGTCCATCAGTTGATGTGATTACTGGGGTGATCAAGGCCAATATACCTAGCCGAATTTCCTTTGCTGTTTCGTCTCAGATCGATTCCCGCACCATTCTCGATGCAACGGGCGCTGAAAAACTTCTTGGGCGAGGAGACATGCTTTATTCTCCTCTGGGAGTGAATAAAGCGCTACGTGTACAAGGCTGCTTGGTCACAGATGACGAAGTCGAACGGGTGATAACGCACTGGAAAGAATTAGGTAGGCCGGAATATCTGGATCCAGAGCACCTTTTTGCAGAAACAACGCTTAAAAATGAAGAAAGCAACGGACCGGATGATGTCTTGTTCCTTGACGCAGGACAGCTATTTATAAAGACAGGAATTGCCTCAGTATCCTTTCTGCAGCGTAAGTTGAAATTAGGATATACTAGAGCAGCACGCTTAATGGATATGCTCCAAGAACAAGGGGTCGTTGGAACCTATGAAGGAAGTAAGCCGCGTCAGGTACTTTTAACTTTAGAAGAATTTAATGAACGATTTGGGTAAAAGCGAGGCACGAGGCGCGAGGTGAGAAGCACGATAGTTTACCTCTGTGCCTCAAATTTAGCACCTAGTGCCTCGATAAAAGAGGCTTACTTAAACTTTTTCATGTTGTTTTCACATCCCCACTTTTGCATCTATAACATCAAAACACAAGCGTCCTCACTCCACTTTGATAGTGAAAGGAGGTCGCTTTTTAATTGTTGTAAACACTTAGAATTATGGGGACTGAGTTTTCAGACACCCTCTTTTTCTTCACGGGTATAACCTTCTAAACTCGAGCCTCGAGCCTCGAGCCTCGTGCCTCGCTGAATGGTTGGAGTGTTTTTTGCGATATTTAACCATTCGAGCCTCGAGCTTCGAACATCGTACCTCGAGATTTTGATGAATGAAGTAGGGAGGAATGGGAATAATGAATTAATGATGTAAAAAAATAGACGGAGACGAAGAATGAAGTTATTTACACGATACATTGCAAAGGATAAACCATACAAAGATATTGTCTTAAACAGGGAAGACCTGCTTAGTCATGCCGAAGAGATTGCTCGGTTACATGCACACCAGGAAACTAGTCTACCAAAACGAACCTTATTACCAAGGATCAAAAAGAATATTAAGTTTTTAGAGCAGGCTTACCGAGATATTGTGGAGTATTCAACTCGGACACAGGAAGTTTTGCCGGCTACGGAATGGTTATTAGACAACTTTTATAGTTTAAAAGGCATAAGAGAGGAAATTCAGAAAAATCTCCCTTATAAATTTGAGCGCCAATTGCCAAGAAATGCTAGTGGGGATTTTCTAGGATACCCACGGATTTACGGGTTATTAGTGGAACTCATTGAACATACGGATAGTCAATTGCAAAGTGACACGCTCAAAGCCTTTATTAATGCTTATCAAGTTCAAGTGCCTTTGTCGAGTGGAGAACTATGGGCTATTCCAATTATGTTGAGAATTGTCCTTCTGGAAAATATTCGCAGGTTAACAGAACAAATCCTTTTCACCCAAGCGGAAAGAGAAGCTGCGGATCAATGGGTGATGCCCTTACTGGAAGCTGAGCACGGACCTGACGAATGGGAAGGAATACTAAGAAATCTTACTGCCCAAGAGGAATATTCCTCGGCTTATGCAGAACAGCTGCTCAAACGTCTAAGGGATCTTGGCGTCGACGCTGCACCGCTGTTACACTGGGTTGATCGAGTGGTCGCAAAGCAAGACACAACGATTGAAGAATTGGCAATACTCGAGCGTCAACGACAGTCTATGTACCAAGTTTCTATGGGTCATGCTATTTTGAGTATCCATTTTGTCATAGCCGAAGATTGGCCTCGTTTTTTTGAAGAAGTTAGTTTGGTGGAACGTGAATTTCAAAAGGATCCAAGTCGTGTTTATAGCCAAATGGACTTTCATTCAAGAGATGCCTATCGGCATCAGGTGGAAAAAATTGCTCGCCGTTTTAAAGTTTCAGAATTGGCCGTGGCCAGAAAAGTGTTATCTAGATCGCTCAGGGCACATGAGCAAGAGGAAAACGTATCCTCACATGTGGGGTATGATTTAATAGGACCTGGACGAGTTGAACTTGAACGGGAAGTACAACAAGACTTTGGAGAGTCCCGGAACCTAGCAAGTAAGCTTCGTCGATTGATTCGGAAGAAGCCTGTTCTATACTATTTTGGAAGCATGCTTATCGGCATAGGAGGCCTAAGTGCTTGGGCATTATCGTATGCCCTACAATTGACTCCACTCTCTTTAAATTATGTTTTTATAGTTACAGCACTTTTAGTTTGGGCGAGTAGTTTGGTAATACCGTTGGTGAATTGGATCGCTTCAGTACTTTTTCGTCCCACTTTTCTGCCTAAATTAGAGTTGAGGGACGGGATTCCTCAGGAATTGCGGACTATGGTTGCTGTGCCAACCCTTTTAACAAGTGCCGGCAGGGTTAATGAGCTGATTGGACAAATTGAGGTTTATTATCTTGCCAATAAAGATGACAATTTGCATTTTGCGTTACTGGGGGATTTCGCTGATGCCTCCTCCGAGATCGTTCAAGGCGATGAGGAGATTATTGCGGCCGCCACCGTGGCCATCGAGAATCTTAATAACAAGTATGGGCCATCTAGATTTTACTTCTTTCATCGCAAGCGGATTTATAATGCTTCTGAAGGCGTCTGGATGGGCTGGGAAAGAAAGCGTGGTAAACTGGTAGAATTTAATTGCCTTTTACGCCAAGATGGAGAAACAAGTTATGAGGTTCAAATTGGTGAATTATCAAACCTGTCAACTTTTCGTTATGTTATTACGCTTGATGCTGACACCCAGTTACCACAGGGGACTGCTAAACAACTAATTGGAACTCTCGCCCACCCTCTACATGCTCCGAAGTTGAGTGAGGATGGGAAACGGGTGGTGCAAGGGTATGGGATACTTCAACCGCGGGTTGGGGTTTCAATTTTGAGTGCAGGGGCGTCAAAATTTGCCCGTATCTTTTCAGGTAGAGTCGGAGTTGATCCTTATACAACGGCGGTATCGGACGTTTATCAAGACTTATTTGGAGAAGGGATATTTACAGGGAAGGGAATCTATGATGTTTCTGTCTTCCATCAGGTGACACACAAGGCCTTTCCAGAAAACACTATTCTCAGCCATGATTTGATCGAGGGATTATTCGCTAGAGCAGGCCTTGTAACGGACGTAGAGCTGGTCGATGGTTATCCTGCCAGCTATCTTGCTTATATGCGGCGACAACACCGCTGGGTCAGGGGGGATTGGCAGTTGTTGCCGTGGCTATTTAAGCCTATCCCTTTTGTTTCACGCTGGAAAATCTTCGATAATTTGAGGAGAAGTTTAGAAGCTCCGGCACAGTTACTACTTCTTATGTTAGCATTCACGTTCACGGTACCTTCTAGGGGTCCCTTGCTATGGGTAGGGATAATATGCTTGAGTTTAATTTGGCCAATGGTTTTATGTATGCTTAGTAGACTTTTTGTCAAAGGAACTGAAAGGGGAAACCTTGGCCAAGATATCTTGACCTTGGCAATTCAATTTGCGCTTCAATTAGTGTTTCTCCCCTACCAGGCATTAATGATGCTCGATGCGATTCTACGTAGCGTATATCGACAGTTTGTTTCACATCGACACTTATTGGAATGGGAAACTGCAGCAGATACGGAGAAACGTTTAGATGTCAGCATCAGAACGATGTTTAGGACGATGTGGTCAGTAATCCTCTTTATTATGTTAGCTGTCTTGACAATTAGATATTTTTTTCCAACCAAATTAGTGCCATTTGTCCCACTGGGGTTAGTTTGGGCGTCTTCACTTTGGGTTGCTTATCGTGTGAGCCTGCCCAATAAACATGAAAAAGAAATACTCTCGTTTTCAGAACAGCTTGTTATACGCCGCTTTGCCAGAAAAATATGGGCTTTTTTTGAAGAGTTTGTCTGCTTTGAAGACAACTGGCTTCCTCCAGATAATGTTCAAATCGATCCACCGAACGGCGTTGCCCATCGGACTTCCCCCACAAACATAGGACTAGCCTTACTAGCGAATTTGTCGGCCAGGGATTTCGGGTACATTACGTTAGAAAATACTCACGAGCGAATTGAACACACGCTCCATACTCTTGAGGGTCTAGAGCACTGGAAGGGGCATCTTTACAATTGGTACGATACGCAAAGTCTTATACCCTTAGAGCCGCGTTTTGTATCAACCGTCGATAGTGGGAATTTTGTGCTTTATTTATTGACGTTAAAATCAGGACTTGCCGAAATCATTGAAGATAAACCGCTTTTTAATCTGCAATTTGCCCTGGGCCTCAAGGATACTTATAACTTATTGATTGAGGCGGTTGGCAAAGATACTTATCTGGAACTTAATGACTTCGAGCTGTCACTTGATCATATTCTGAGTTCAGATGAGTCGTGGAATTTACAGAGCTGGATGAAGCTATTGTCCCTGTGGCCAGCGCAAATTTTAGATCATGAATTGAGCCAAGAAGGTGTATATTGGGCACGTCGTCTAGATGCGATGATTCGATCCTTTCGTCAAGAGACGGAAGTTTTCTACCCCTGGGTTAGCGACTCTAAACACATTGAAACTCATACACTCCTTAACTCGCAGCTTTTTAGAACGTCTAGTTTGCGTGAACTCGCTAAGTGCTATGAGGATGGATTAAAGGAAGGCGGCGGTTTCTCCCCTGAGCTAAGGGGGACGATCCAGCTAGCGCTTAAGAAGATTCAGGATAATATTCTTAGGTCAGAGCAATTGCAGCAACGACTTGAGGCGCTGGCAATGGCAACGGATTTCTGCCCTCTGTTTGACGAAACACGTCAACTATTTTCGATTGGCTACCATGTTGCAGAAAATGTGCTTGATAAATCCTATTATGACTTATTGGCTTCGGAGGCTCGTCAGGCGAGCTTTGTTGCTATAGCCAAAGGGGATGTACCCCACAGTCATTGGTTCAAGCTCGGACGTTCTTTGACACTGGCTAAAGGAAACCGGAGTTTAGTCTCCTGGAGTGGAACAATGTTCGAATTCCTTATGCCGCTCTTGGTCATGCGGAATTATGAAGGGACACTGCTCGACGAAACTTATCGTTCCGTTGTAGAGGTACAAAGGAAGTATGGCCTGGAATTGGGCGTACCTTGGGGGATATCTGAGTCAGGATTTTATGCCTTTGATCCTCAGCTTAATTATCAATATAAAGCCTTCGGGGTTCCGGGACTTGGTCTTAAACGGGGGTTAATTCAAGATCAGGTGATTGCGCCGTATGCGAGTTTTTTAGCCTTAATGGTATCTCCACGTGAGGCCCTACTAAATATTTCAACGATGGAACAAAGGGGTTTTGCAGGACGCTATGGGTTATATGAAGCGGCTGACTTTACCCCTGAACGTATCCCAACTGGGCGTGCATTTATGCTGATCCAGAGTTTTATGACTCATCATCAAGGTATGAGTTTCTTAGCGATTGACAATGTCTTACATGAAAATATCATGCCGAAACGTTTCCACAACGAAGCCTTGATTAAGTCCACAGAGCTACTACTCCAAGAACGCTTACCTGAGTCCACCCCTGCTCAACCTCAACTAGAAGGGGAGCATGTTGTGACAGAACACCAAGTAAAGGGTGTCGATTCGGAAAAAAATCAGTATATTTTCATGAACACTGCCAAGAGTCCTATCCCTGTCACACACTGTATTTCCAATGGACAGTATTCTGTCATGCTGACGAATTCTGGGGCAGGATTTAGTCGTTTTAGGGAGATTAGCCTCTCTCGCTGGCGAGAAGACGTTACGCGGGATGCCTGGGGCATGTATTTTTATATTCAAAACTTGAATTCCGGTGACGTATGGTCCGCAACGCACCAACCTTGTCGGAATTCCGGTGAGGACTATAAGGTAACCTATGCACCGGATCGGGTTGAGTTCTTTCGGAAGGACGGTAACCTTACAACCCGTACTGAAGTGGTCGTATCCCCTGAAGACCCAGCGGAGATGCGCCGCATTTCTTTGACAAATCACAGTAAGCATGACCGGATTGTGGAAGTCACTAGCTATTTTGAAGTGGTTTTGGCTAGGCTAAGTGAAGATTTAGCCCATCCAGCGTTTGGCAATCTCTTTATTCAAACCGAATTTATGCATGAGGCCTTGTTGGCGTCCCGCAGACCACGTAGTGAAAATCAGGCTCAGTTATGGCTCATGCACACAGTTGCGACGGAGGGAGAAAAAGTGGGTTCACTTCAATATGAGACGGACCGCGCACGTTTTATTGGACGGGGGAGAAGCCTTGCTGAGCCTCAAGCGTTAGATGCGAATCACCCCTTGTCTAATACAGTTGGAGCGGTGTTGGATCCCATGATGAGCCTACGTCAGCGGGTTAGGATTGGCCCAGGGGAAACCGTTCGGGTCTCCTTCTCCATTGGATACGCGGAGAATCGGGAGGAGATAATCCGTATTGCCGAAAAGTACCGGGATCCACTCGCAGTTAATAGAGCGTTTGAGCTGGCCTGGACACATAGTAAAATGGAGCTTCGCCATCTGAATTTGACGGCGGCACAGGCTAATGAGGGGTTAAGCCTCGGTGGTCATTTGCTTTATCTTAGCCCTTGCCGTAGAGATGTGGCAGAATCCATTGAGCATAATCGTAAAGGGCAGTCTTCCCTATGGCCATATGCTATTTCAGGAGATCTTCCCATCGTCCTTGTTCGAGTGAAAGATGCTGAAAATTTGGATTTGGTGAGACGACTATTAACGATCCATGAATACTGGAGACTAAAAGGACTGTTTGCAGATCTTGTCATTCTCAATGAAGATGAGAGCGGATATGTTCAGGCCTTCCAGGACACCCTAAGAGATTTAATTTCCATGGGGCATGCCCGAGATCTATTAAATCAGTCAGGCGGAGTTTTTCTCCTCCAAAAAGGTCATGTTCACCCAGATGATATCATGCTTCTCTGTGCAGTGGCTCGTATGATTTTTAGTGGGGATGGAGGATCGTGTTCCGTTCAATTGCGAAAGAAAGGGAAGGTTATTTTCACCGGTGTTGAGCATCACGCAACGGATACTCAAGAAAAGACCCAAGATCAACCATTCAAAATTGTCCAGGAAAGGATCAGTGAGCTTCGTGTAGAGACACCAGATCAAGCAAATGCTCAACTGCAATTTGCTAATGGATACGGTGGGTTTAGCGAAGATGGCAAAGAGTATATTATCGAACTGAAGGAAGGTATGAACACTCCCCTGCCCTGGATCAATGTCATTGCCAATTCCAAGTTTGGTTTTCAAGTTTCTGAAGCAGGTGCAGGGTATACCTGGTCGCTCAACAGTAGAGAATACAAGCTCACTCCATGGTCAAATGATCCCATTCTCGATCCTTCGGGGGAAGCCTTATACCTGCGTGATGAAAAAACCGGCGAAGCTTGGTCAGTTACAGCTAATCCTAAACGTGAAAAGGGTTCCTATACGATACGGCATGGCCAAGGATATTCAATATTCGAGCATAACAGTCATGGTTTGCAGCAAACTCTACGTCTTTTTGTCCCGCTGGATGAGCCTGCAAAGATCATCGAATTAATGATTACTAACTTGACGGATCATACTTCACAATTAAGTGCCATCTACTATGTTGAATGGGTAATGGGCGTAGCTCGTGAGCAGACTGCTCCGTATCTGGTGACTAACTATGATGGAGAACGAGGCATCTTTTATACTCGTAACACGTTTCAAGAAGAATTTGCAGGTAGGATAGGGTTTTTGACTGTTTTAGGAGCTCCAGTATCAAGTTATACTGGGGACCGCTCTGAATTTATTGGACGTAACGCAACGATGGAAGATCCCAAGGGATTAAAGCTGGATCTATTCTCAGAAACACTCGGAGCCGGGCTTGATCCATGTTGTGCTCTGCAACTCAAATTTTCCTTAGCTCCTGGGGAGTCCAAGACCATCACTTTTTTACTGGGTGAAACTGATAGCCGTCAAAAGACCGAGGAAATTGTATCTTCTTTTGGACACCCCGAAAAGATTACTGAGGCTTTTGAGGAAGTCAAGAGGTATTGGGACGAGTTGCTGGGAAACGTTCAAGTTTACACGCCAGACCCCTCGATGAATTTGCTCCTAAATCGCTGGCTGCTCTATCAGACACTAGTCTGCCGCATATGGGCTCGTTCAGCGTTTTATCAGTCAGGGGGTGCCTATGGTTTCAGGGATCAACTTCAGGATGTAATGGCTCTTGTCTATACGACTCCTGAGACTACTCGTGAACAAATAATTCTTCATTGTGCCCATCAATTTTTAGAAGGGGATGTACAACATTGGTGGCACGCAGGCAAAGGTAAAGGAATACGAACGAAATTCTCAGATGATTTGTTATGGTTACCTTACGTAACAACCTATTATATTGAACGCACAGGGGACGAAGGGGTTCTGGATGAATCAAATACTTTCCTTGAAGATCAGTCCCTAAAAGAGGATGAAGATGAACGTTATTCCATTCCCAAAATTTCAAAGGAGCAGGGGAATGTGTATGAGCATTGTATCCGTGCAATCGAAAGAGGGCTGCATTTTGGTGAACACGGGTTACCCTTGATTGGCTCGGGAGACTGGAATGATGGATTTAGCCGAATTGGCGTCAAAGGAAAAGGTGAGAGTGTGTGGCTCGGATGGTTTTTGTACCTAGTTTTGACGCGTTTTGCAGGCCTATGTGATATACGTCAGGATCTTGAGAGGGGAGCGCGGTATCGACGTATAGCGGAGGAGCTTCAACAAAATATGGAGCAACATGGCTGGGATGGCGGCTGGTACCGGCGTGCGTATTTTGATGATGGAACACCCTTAGGATCTTCGCTAAACACGGAATGTCAAATTGATGCTCTCGCCCAGTCTTGGGCAGTACTTTCCGGGGCAGCCAAGCCAACTCGGGCCAGAGACGCTATGCTAGCCTTAGAACACTACTTATGGCGCAAAGAAGATGGGGTTCTCCTTTTACTTACCCCACCCTTTGACAAGTCTCTGCCCGATCCTGGATACATTCAGGGCTATGTTCCTGGGGTCCGTGAAAACGGTGGACAATATACGCACGCAGCAACTTGGACGATTTTAGCTTACACAAGTTTGGGAGAAGGGGACAAGGCTGCAGAGCTATTCCAAATGTTAAGCCCCATCCATCATGCCCGTACGGAACATGAAGTAAATCGCTACAAGGTTGAACCCTATGTTATGGCGGCAGATGTTTATGCCACGTACCCACATGTGGGACGGGGAGGATGGACGTGGTATACTGGAGCTGCTGGGTGGATGTATCAGGCAGGGCTTGAGGGGATTTTAGGTTTTACACGTCAAGGGGATAAATTGGTATTAAAGCCTTGTATTCCAAGCCGTTGGCCAAGTTATCAATTAACATATCAGTATAAAACGACGAAATATGAGATTTTTGTTGAGAATCCAATGAGTAGAATGACTGGGTGCGAAAGGATCACGTTGGATGAAGAGGTGTTACAGGAACCAGCCATTTTGTTAAAGGATGACGGTCAAATCCATACGGTTCGTTTGACACTGTAAACGGTAGACGATAATCGGTGATCTGGTAGGCGTGATTTTAGTTTCTTATTTCGGGAGGAGAGGAGGAATAGAATGGACTTTTACCGCGCTTTATCAGAATACTATGATGAGATCTTTCCGTTAAAGGGAGCACAAAAAACATTCTTACATGATTACCTGAACCAGGAATCGCTTAGATCGGTATTGGATATTGGTTGTGGGACTGGAACGTTGGCTTTGGAATTAAGTCAAATAGGTATAAGGGTACTTGGTGTGGATTTAAGTGAAGAGATGATTGAGATCTCTAGAAAAAAGGCTCATGAAACTGGAAGCACCGCTTCGTTTTCCTTAGCGGATATGCGGGACCTCGGTAGTATAACGGAACTATTCGATGGGATAGTTTGCCTTGGAAATACGTTGGCACATGTGTCCGGGGAGGATGAGTTAAGAAAAGTTTTGACTCAATTCCGAGAAAAGGGAACCCACCTCTTATTGCAAACCGTAAATTACGATCGGATTATTGCTAAGCAAGTCAAAGAGTTACCCATTATCAAGACCTCACACTTAATATTTTACCGATTTTATACGTATCGACCGGATGGAAAACTAGATTTTGCTATGAAAATCGAGTTTCCAGGCACGAGGGCGGGTGTCTCAGGGGTTAATCTTTTGTTCCCTATAAAAAGCGATCTCCTCAAAAAAGCCTTGCTAGAGACAGGCTGGGAAGTATCCGAGCTGTGGGGAAACTTTGCTAAAGAACCTTGGACAGAAGATTCTCCAGCCACTGTTTTGTCCGCAAAACGCATACCTGTGTAGTAAATCTGGTAATTTATGATTGCCCCTACGAATCGCTTACTTCAATAGAAAAAGAAGCCAGTAACCTTATTTTAGTTAAGGGTGCTGGCTTCTTGATATAAAGGCAATTCATGTTCATGCATTAGGCAGGGGTAAATTCATGAATTGCCCTTACTAGGTTAAGATTTGGTGTATCCTTTTCGATTTAGGGAAATCAGAGCTGCGAGAAGGGCGATGCACATAGAGGTAAGCATGACAGTATGGTAAGCACCTACAAAAGCATTAGCTTGTTGGACAACTGTTGGCGCATTTAAACCCGAAAGAAGCACAGCTTCACGGCTTTCAAATAATGAAACTGAGAAAGCAATACCGATAACCATGCCGACATTACGGACGAGGGCGTTAATTCCACCAGCCACTCCAAGTTTGGGAGGGGGCACGGAGCTCATGACACTACTATTATTGGGAGATTGGAAAAGGCCGGCACCTAAACCCATAAGCAGAAGACCCGGGACAATTTGCCAGAAAAATGAAGTGCTGGACATTGTTGAAAGATAGAAAAGGCCTAAGGCAGTAACTAACAAGCCACTAGTGGTTAAGATAACTGGACCGATGCGGTCAGAGGCATGTCCACTGAGCGGAGCGATGATCGCCATCGTTAGAGGAAAAGCGGTCATCAGTAAACCTACTTGGGTTGGACTATAATTTAATACATGTTGAAGATAAAAGGGCATGAGTATCACATTGGCAAACATAGCGATGAAGGAGAGCAGTCCGGTAATATTTCCTATGAAAAAGGGACGGATTCGAAACAGTGTTAGGTCAATCATGGGATTAGTTACGCGAATCTCGGTATAGAAGAAGAACGCTAAACAAACTGCTCCAAGAACTAACCCTCCAAGGATTGGGTAAGAACGCCAACCCCAACTCTGACCATTGCTGATAGCAAACATAAGGCTGATCATACCAGTCGTAAAGAAGAGCGCGCCAACAAAATCGAAGGTCTCATTATTTTGTTGGGGTTTATCATGGGGAAGAATGATTCGAGCGGCAAGATAACCAAGGATCCCAATTGGCAAATTGATAAAGAAAATAGAACGCCAGTTTAAGAGTCCAACTAAAATTCCGCCGAGTGCTGGGCCAGTTAGGCTACCTAAAGCAACAACGGTCCCGGTTAAGCCTAGGGCTTTTCCTCGTTCTTTAGGCGGAAAGTTGGCGATAATAATCGCAGCACTATTCGCAAACAGCATAGAAGCACCAATGGCTTGGAGAATACGCATTCCAATCAGAAACCAAATATTTGTAGCTGATCCACACAAAATAGAACCGAGGGTAAAGACTAGAAATCCAATTGAGTAAATTCGCCGGCGTCCTAATAGATCAGCAATTCGCCCGAAAACAGGAAGCAAACTGGATATAGTCAATAAATATGCGGTGACGACCCATTGTAAGGTTGAAAGATCAGTATGTAATTTTCCAGAAATGGTGGGAAGGGCAACATTGACAATACTGCTATCTAAGGTTGCCATGAACGTGCCAATCGAAACGGTTGCTAAGATAAACCAGCGGTATCGGGGTGAGCTTTTTAGACTTAAGACAACATTATTGCCGACTTGATTCACTGAGTTTCAGTCTCCTTCCGTTTTACTAAGAACCGAAGTAATTATATCACAGAGAAAAGCGCGAAACAAAACTTGCTTATTTTAAAATGATGGGTACGCTATCCCAAATTCGAGGATAATTCAACCTACGAAATGGTGAATAATCCTCAAATTTTGATAAGTACAAAAGGGGATGTAACAAACTGGAAAACAAGTTTGTTACATCCCCTTTTCAAGGTAAGTTAGCTATGCTCATGCTATACACTTCAAGCGTTCGTATAGTACTTCACGCGCTCCTACGGTTAAAACGACTATTAGATTTTCCGGGGCAAAGACTGTGTAAACTACCCGATATTCCTTACATCCACAACGGAAAGAAACCCGGTAGGTCTCGTAATAAGGCCCTTTAAGGCGCTTAAACGCCGAAGGATCTTGTTCTAAGCTTTTGAAGACCGCTGGAATCTCTCTTAGTTCTTCTTCCCGAAGAACAACCAAATCATGGATACTACGGGTGGTTAACATAACATCGTATATCCCTTTTGAGGTCTTATTAATACTCTGGGAGGCAAGAGCTTGAGTTTCCCACCACTTCATAGATTGACCATTTTTGTGTGCTCTGTGGGCTTCTTCTGATAGGCGATCAAGTACGGTACTTAGTTTTAATTTACACTTTAAAAGCTTGGTTTTTAAACAATCTCCAGTACACCCATCAGCAAGCAAATCGCCGATAATCAAATCCTCAAAGAAATCTGAAAGTGGCCGAACAGAGCGCTCTGCTGTTCGTACAAAAACTTTGCCTTCTGAATCGACACATAGATCTAACGTATCCTCCGCAACCAGTCCAAAGAGCTTGCGTAAGTCTAAGGGTAAAACGATTTCTCCTTTTGCACCAACCTTCACTCGATAAGTCTCCATAATTATTCCCCCTTAATAATACTTTGTGTGCAAGGCATTCAGGATTAGTTGCCCTAAAGTTAGTTGTATAAAAGATTATAAATTTGTCATTTCATCATTGACAAAATATTTTGATAATTCTATTATATTCAGTTTAATGAAAAAAATCTAGCTTAAAACTACCTAGACCATAAATATTTTTAGGTTGAATGTTTAGGCTTGGAATGTTATTTCTTAGGACTGATCATACTAAATGAAGAAGGAGGGATGTTAATTTATGAGTGAACAAAATACTAACGAACGCCCTATTCTTAGACCTATCGAACAACATACAACCGCGGCTTGGGCAAATATCGAGAAATTGAAGGAAATATCTAATGTAGCTATCCCCAGCGAACTTGAAGTGTGGAACGCTAAAGAATGGGTTGACTCAAATCAAAAATAGTAAACCAATTAATCACACCTTTGGGGGGCACGATGCATCGTGCCTCTCCTATAGTGGGTACGTATACAAAATTTCAGATATCCACATACAGTAAAAGGACCGAGGCTACAGCTAGCCCCAGTCCTTTCACTGTTTCGTGATTCTTAATACTGCATTTCAGTTAAGCGTTTGTAGCTTTGATACCGTTCTACGGCATGGTGTTCAGCTACCTTAAATAGTTCATCAGCAATGTCAGGGAAACTAGAAGTTAATTGGGCGTAACGGACTTCGCCTTGGATGAAGTCCTGAAATGAACCGGAAGGTTCTTTAGAGTCTAAAATGAAAGGATTCTTTCCTTCTTCTTTGAGCAGGGGGTTATAGCGGTAGAGATGCCAATATCCGGCATCAACTGCTTTCTTTGCTTCCGCAATTGAAGTGCCCATTCCCCTCTTAATCCCATGGTTAATGCAAGGAGAGTAGGCAATGACTATAGAGGGTCCTTTATAATTTTCAGCTTCCGTAAGGGCTTTGATCGTTTGATTCATATTAGCTCCCATAGCAATCTGAGCTACATAGATATAGCCATAAGACATTGCAATCATGCCAAGGTCCTTCTTGCGAATTTTTTTACCCGCTGCCGCAAATTTGGCAACGGCCGCAGTGGGGGTAGATTTAGAGGACTGACCACCCGTATTGGAATAGACTTCTGTATCTAGGACTAGGATATTAATGTCTGCTCCGGAGGCCAAGACATGGTCTAATCCTCCATAGCCGATATCATATGCCCAGCCATCCCCTCCGATCATCCATTGGGACCGTTTAATAAAGTAATCTTTTTTAGTCAAGATTGCATGGACTAGTGCTTGGTCTGACTCTGGAACAGATAATAGAGCAGCTAAAACTTTAGCCGTTGCAGCCTTTGAGGCTTCCCCATCATCTTTTCCTGCTAACCATTCGCGGATGGCTTCCTTAAGGCTTTCGGGAAGGGGGCTCTCTAAAGATTGTTTAACGAGAATTGCTAAATTATCTCGAAGTTGTTTAACGCCAAGCTGCATTCCATATCCGTATTCGGCGTTATCTTCAAAAAGCGAATTAGCCCAGGCAGGGCCCTTTCCCTTCGTATTTGTATTATAAGGGACTGAAGGAGCGCTTGCTCCGTAAATGGAAGAACAACCAGTAGCGTTGGCAATCATCATACGGTCGCCGAATAATTGAGTAATAAGCTTGATGTACGGTGTTTCTCCACACCCTGGGCAAGCTCCGCTGAATTCAAAGAGCGGTCGCAGAAACTGACTGCCTTTAACCGTTTTTGGATCCATAAGGCCGTTCTTCTCAGTAACGCCGAAGGCAAAGTACCAGTTATCCGATTGGGCATCGATTTGAGGTGCAGCCGGCTGCATGATTATGGCTTTTCCCGGCGCAGGGCAGATATCTGCACAGTTTCCACATCCTGTACAATCTAACGGATCGACTTGGATGCGATAGTGAAGGTTTTGTAACCCACTACCGAGTGGTTTCTTCGTCTCGAAACTAGCAGGGGCCTTGGCTTTCTCCTCAGCACTTAACAAGAATGGCCGAATGGTGGCGTGCGGACAAATATAGGAACACTGGTTACATTGGATACACTTATCAATTTGCCACTCAGGGATCATGACAGCTATCCTGCGTTTTTCATAAGTGGTTGTACCCACTGGAAAGGTGCCATCCTCCATTCCCACAAAAGTACTGACGGGAAGATCGTCCCCTTCGTTGCGAGCCATGGGACGTTGAATGTTCTTAATAAATGCCGGTTCGTCAACCGTCGGGGTATCCGTTGATTCTGCATTGGCCCAGGATTCTGGGATACTAACCTTTTGCAAGGATTCTATGCCGCGATCCACTGCGGCAAAATTCATGTCCACAATCTTCTGACCTTTACTGCCGTAAATTTTGGCGATGGATTCCTTTAAGAACTTTACGGCGTCTTCGACTGGAATAATATTAGCCAGCTTAAAGAAAGCAGCCTGCATGATCATATTGATCCTCCCGCCAAGACCAATTTCAGAGGCAATCTTAACTGCATCAATTATATAAAAATTGATATTGCTCTTGGCGATATTGCGTCGAAGCGAGGCTGGGAGTTCTCTATCTAATTCTTCAGGTTTCCATGGGCAATTCAAAACGAACGCCCCATTAGGCTTGAGCCCTTTTAATAGATCGTAGCTATAAATGAAAGATTTGTTATGGCAGGCAATGTAGTCCGCAAGATATACCAAGTAAGTAGATTTTATCGGCTGCTTGCCAAAACGTAAGTGAGAAATTGTTGTACCACCGGATTTTTTACTGTCATAAGAAAAATAACCTTGGGCATAAAGGGGTGTCTGATCGCCGATAATCTTAATAGCAGATTTGTTCGCTCCGACTGTCCCGTCAGAACCCAAGCCATAAAACTTACAACTGATGGTTCCTTGGGGAGTTGTTTCAACAAGATCTACTTCAGGAAGAGAGGTGTACGAAACATCATCCGAGATTCCGATGGTAAATCCATCTTTGGGATTGGTCTGCATGAGATTATCATAGACCGCAATGATCTGAGCGGGGCGGGTATCCTTAGAACCGAGACCGTAACGTCCTCCAATTATTAGCGGCTTGAGGTCGCTATTGTAAAATAGATGAACGACATCAAGACATAAGGGTTCAGCAAGCGATCCTGGCTCTTTGGTGCGATCGAGCACGGCAATTTTCTTGACAGTTTTGGGGAGGACGTTTAAGAAGTATTTTTCCGAGAATGGTCGGTAAAGGTGAACTTTAATCAGGCCAACCTTTTCCCCTTTGGCCATGAGGTGGTCAAGAGTCTCCTCGATCGTCTCACAGACAGAGCCCATGGCGACGATAACATATTCCGCATCTGGGGACCCGTAATAATCAAAGGGATGATACTCTCTACCCGTAATTTGTTTAATTTGCTGCATATAGTTTTCAACAATATCCGGTACTGCCTCATAAAAAGGGTTAGCTGCTTCTCGACCTTGAAAATAAATGTCAGGGTTTTGGGCAGTCCCTCGGACAACTGGGTGTTCTGGAGTTAGAGCGTGATCACGAAATGTTTGGATGGCTTGCCAATCGACAAGCTTGGCAATGTCTTGTTCATTGATCACTTCGATCTTTTGAATTTCATGTGAGGTTCGGAATCCATCAAAAAAGTGCAGAAAAGGAACTCGGGACCTAATCGTACAGAGATGGGCTGTGTAAGCTAAATCATGAGCTTCTTGAACACTTGAAGAAGCCAGTAAGGCAAAACCGGTTTGCCGACAAGCCATAACATCTTGGTGGTCGCCGAAGATAGACAAAGCGTGCGTAGCAATAGCACGAGCAGAAACATGAAACACTGTTGGCAACAGTTCCCCGACTAATTTGTACATCTCGGGGATCATTAAGAGAAGACCCTGAGAAGCAGTATAAGTGGTAGAGAGTGCCCCTGCTTGCAAAGAACCGTGCAAGGCTCCTGCGGCACCTGCTTCAGACTGCAGTTCGGACACTGTTACAGGTTGACCAAATATATTCTTTCTACCATGTGCAGACCATTCATCAACGCCTTCGGCCATTGGAGTAGACGGGGTAATCGGAAAGATCGCGGCCACTTCAGTTAAGGCGTACGAAGCCATTGCGGCGGCTTGATTTCCATCCATGGTTTTCATAACTTTAGCCACGGGGACAGTCCTCCTTCATTTATGGTTTGTATTTTGCTCAGCTTTAACCTATTATTTTATTATTGAAAGAATCTCATTCATCAAAAGGTTTTCATCAGGTAACCTAGTTAAGAGCGCTAAGGTTTATGGAGGGACAAGCTGTGAGTAAAAAAAATTACTACGTAGTTAAAGTAGGGTCTAAGGTAGGGATTTTTAACAACTGGCAAGAATGTCTGGCATCTGTCAAGGGGTACAAAGGGGCGGTGTATAAAGGGTTTGAAACGAAAGTTGAAGCCCTTGAGTGGCTTAATGGTAGTGTTAAAGTTTCTACCGATCCTAGCGGAAGTACCAAGGTAAGTGGACAGCTTGATTCTCTAGGACAGGTTGACTATGAAGTCTATACTGATGGAAGCTTCAGCAAGGGCAAGTATTCCTATGGATATGCTTTTATCAAGGATGGCGAGGTTGTTTTTGAAGGTAATGGTGTCGGGGAGGACCTGGAAGCCGCAAGTATGAGAAATGTGGCTGGAGAAATAGCGGCTGTAGTACATGCTGTGGAAAAAGCTAAAACGCTTAATGCCCGTATCCTGATTTATCACGACTATTCCGGAATTTCTCATTGGGTTACCGGGGATTGGCAAGCGAAAAATAAGTTTACTCAAGCCTACGTTGCGTTTATGAGATCACATCATGGGCTCTACGAATTTAGAAAAGTAGCCGGTCACTCCGGAGATCGATTTAACGACTACGTAGACCGGCTGGCCAAAGCGGCTCTGGGAATAAGCACGAAGTAACTAAATGAAGAGTTGAAGGTCAGAAGCCAGGGCGTCGCTTAAGTATTCTTTGGCAGTGATGATTTCAACTTCCGGTAACAGTTCGTCTTCTTTAAAGCCCATTACATCAACCGATAATTTACACCCATAAAATTTAACTCCTTTCTTCTTCGCTCCATTGAGAAAGTCTGTTAGAGAGGGGGTTTTGTCCTCTTCCATCATCTCTAGTAGCATGTGTTTTCCGAGTCCGGCCATGTTCATTTTGGAGAGGGGCAATTCCTCAGGTCCCTTGGGAGTAACCATCCCGAACATTTTTTCGTAGAGACTTTTATCCTCGGACGTCCCCTTATCAGGGTCACGAACTAGAAATAACCCCCAAAACGCAAAGAACATGGTAACATCGACCTCCAACTCCCGAGCAGAGTTGGCAAGTACCAGTGCGGCTAAAGCTTTATCATATTCTCCGCTAAACATGAGGATGTTCATTCTTTTATTCAATTAACGCACCCCTTCAATGTTTCATACAAACCTATTATAAGTAGAAATAGGAATTATATTACATTCCATTTACTGTAAACTGTAGGGTGTTTAACGATTCTTTCAAGTAAGTTGGTTAAAACATTAATTTCACTGAAGTCGTTGTAGATACCGAAGCTGAGTCGAACTACACCAGGGCGGGGAGCGTCCCCACTCTTTTTATAGAACACCATTTGTTTCGGGGAAATGGATAATAGCTGTTGAATATAGGGCTGGGTACAAAAACATCCGGTACGAACCGCGATACCCGCCTCATCCGATAGTATAGCTGCCACTTGTTGGTGAGCTATTCCTTTAATATTAAAAGGGATAACCCCAATTCTGGGTTCACCTTGGACGGTATGAGAGTAAAGCGTTATCCCAGGGATTGATTTTAGCTTCAGGTTGGCATAGTTGGTAAGCTCATTCTCATAGTTATCTATGTTCCTCATGCCTATGGCAGTTAAGGTTTTAATCGCTGCCACGAGAGCTACAACCCCCATAACGTTGGGGGTTCCCGCCTCTTCTTTATGGGGAGCGTTTTCCCACACTACCCAATCATGGGTCACGGTCTCAGCGGTACCTCCGCCCACGAATTCTGAAATACCCTGCTTAAATGTATCTTGCGGGCCAATGAGTACTCCAGTGCCAAAGGGAGCGTACATTTTATGAGCGGAAAAAGCAAGATAATCGATATGCTGGAGTGGATTATTCGGTTTCATATTAACTGCATGGTGAGGGACCAACTGTGCGCCATCGACTAGTATCTTTGCCTTGTAGCGGTGGGCTAATTCTGCTATTTTATGTATCGGGTTTACATATCCTGTAACATTGGAGGCTCCGGTTACAGTTACGAGTTCAACATTGCCCTTATGAAAATTTAATTTATGCTCTAAATTTTCAAGGCTTAATTTTCCATTGAGATTTGTTTCAACATAATCTACTTGAAACTTATTTCTCCACGGAAGATCGTTTGAATGGTGCTCCATCCAGCTCGATAAAATTACTCTTTTCTTATTTCCTTTCCAGAGACGATAAGATAATTTGTTGATTGCTTCTGTCGTATTTTTGACAAATATTACGGTATCGTGGTGAGGGTCGGCATTGACAAATTTTAGGACAATTGACCTTGCTTCTTCAAAGAGCTGGGAAGAAAGCTTTGACTTATAACCGGTGCCACGATGGATAGAAGAATACATAGTAGAAAAGTTATTGATTTCTTCCATTACTGAAACAAAGGGAGGAGTTGAAGCCGCGTTATCAAAGTTTATGGCTGAAGCATATTTACCGTTTTTCAGAGGGATCTTTGTGTCAGCCCCTACAACTAGATGCCTGTAATTGGACTGTGCCAACTTATAATTCATACAATCACCCAATCTAAGCAGTTTTTTTCAATATTTCTCTTCTTGCATGATATTTAGTTTCTCAGAAAATGTGACTGAAGTTAAGTTGTTAAGCTACATGATATCTGTGCTACTGAAACATACTAAACATGGGTTACTATTTTATGTTGAGATACATGGAGGTAGAAATGAAAAAGACAGGAGAGATCCAAAAACGTCCAAAAGGGTTCACTAGTGCTAAGTACGATTCTAGAAGTGCAGAATTTAAACAGGAACAGAAAAAGGCTAAACGTGCTGAAAAGAGTGAGTTCTAAGAGTTAATGACCCGAATCTAGGCCTCAAGCCTGGCTCGAGGTCTAGATTTCTATCCCCACCAAAGTCGCGATATTCAACTTTAGTTGAACGAGTTCACTGAGATATTGGAGGATGTAAAGATTGTCAACTGTTACAGAAAGATTCTTAAAGTATATTAAATTTGATACCATGTCTAGCGAAGAGGATACCGTCCCGATAACTCTGGGACAGATAGAGTTCGCCAAAGTTCTTGTTGAAGAATTAAAGACCATTAATATGGAAGATATTTCTTTAGATAAAAATGGCTATGTCATTGCTAATTTACCGGCAAATACGAAAAAGATAATCCCAGCTCTTGGTTTTATTGCACATTTGGATACTAGCCCAGATATGAGTGGTCAGGGAGTGAATCCCCAAATTATTGAAGATTATAATGGCCTGGATATCAAACTTCATAAGGAAAAGAATATTATATTATCTCCAAAGGATTTTCCTGAGCTTCTAAACTATAAGGGTAAAACACTGATTACAACGGACGGTACGACCTTGCTGGGGGCAGACGATAAAGCTGGAATTGCAGAAATTATGACAGCGATGGAGTATTTAAAAAACCATCCGGAAGTATTGCATGGTAAAATATGCATTGCGTTTACGCCCAATGAAGAGGTTGGGAGAGGAGCAGACCACTTCAATATTGAAAGGTTCGGAGCAGATTTTGCTTACACCATAGATGGCGGACCGCTTGGAGAACTAGAATATGAGAATTTTAATGCAGCGGGGGCGAAAGTAAATATACAAGGGAGAAATATTCATCCTGGTTCTGCAAAAGGGAAAATGATTAATGCCATTCTCCTAGCTCAGGAATATGTCGATCAATTACCTAAGGGCGAAACACCAGCAGAGACGGAAGGGTATGAAGGGTTTTATCACCTAACCGAAATACATGGGGAAGTTGAAAACGCCGTACTTCGGTATATCATAAGGGATTTTGACTTTACTTCTTTTGAAAAAAGGAAAGAACAGATGCAGAAGATTGCGGACAATCTCAATGACAAGTATGGGAATGGAGCATTTAATGTCGAGATTAAAGATCAATATTTTAATATGAAAGAGAAGATCGAGCCAGTTAAACACATCGTAGACACTGCTGCAAAGGCTATGGAGGCAGTAGGAGTCGTTCCAGACATTCGCCCGATCCGAGGCGGAACTGATGGGGCAAGACTATCCTATATGGGTTTACCTACCCCAAATATATTTACTGGCGGACATAATTTTCACGGAAAATATGAATTTATCCCAACATACGCCATGGCAAAGGCAGTTGAGGTTATTCTCAAAATTATCGAAATGTACTCAAGCGACGAAATAGGGAGGTCTAGGTCTAATGCACTTCTAAAAGAAAGGCCGGGTTTTTAAACCCGGTCCTTAGAATTATTTGTAGCACTCGTTGGAACCTTTTTCTTATCGCGATCGGAATTAAGGCGGTTGTCATCGACGTTAGCTGCATGGATTCTAGATTTGTCAGTTTTCTTATTGCCCATTTATTTGATCCCCTTTCGCTAGAGTATAAGCGTATGTGTGTATTTCTTCTTTGGCTTAGGATCTCCCAGATTTTCGGATCTAATGCAAAGAATGCTCTACCAAACAAATATTGTTGAAATTATGAACAAAATATAGTATACTAAATAAGTTAACAAATCAAATTTATTAAATTACTTTGAAATAAGAGCAATATAGCTTGGGGGATGACAAGCAGAAATCCCAATGGCTGTTGCTTGTTTTTGTTTGGGTAATACTTTGAAAGGAGTCAATTATGAGCGACGGCATTTCCATGAATAGTGAAAATGAAACAACTGAGATCTCTAGGTTAATTATTGAGAGATACTTAGAAAGAAAATTAAAAGTAACTGAAATTGTACACCATCTAAATGAGATTAATGATGACGATAGAACTGCAAATCTTGCAGTATTTATTGATATTGCCCATCATGCGAAATTCCATAAAGCTAAAAGGAAGTCTCTGTATGTCCCTGAAATAGGACGTACTAGAAAATCCATAGAAGCAAAAATGTTAGAGAAGTACGGTATAGTATTTTATGGACCGTTATATACAAGCGATAGAGAAAGAATGCTTAAACAAATGGCAGAACGCACAAAAAGAGAACTGGGCTTACTTCGCTAAGCATAAGAGAGGATAATATAATTGATTAATCAGATCACTACAAATTTGATCCTATAGGTTTATGTGGTCGATTATTTTTTTCTTCTTGGCGGCTCAGAATGAGCCGTCTTTTTAATACCCCCCCATTCCATTGCGCAGTACCATTGATCTGAATTACAAATTAATGAAAACTAAAGGTGGTATTAGCATGCTTAAAACTATTAGCGCATATGTAAACGTGGCACTAGCAGATTATGATGAGTCAATGAAAAACCACGTGGTCGAACTAATGAAGGACTCATTACGAGAACAATCAACAGAATACATTCTCGAAGATACTTGGGGAGTAGTCGAAAATAAACGTATGCTTTATAAAAATGAGGATGGAACTTTGGAGATCCAAGACCCGGAACTGTCAGAAATAAGTGATACTAGAGAAATGCTTGAAGTTATGACGGTAGTCTTAACTGCAAACGTGGGTTAGGTCATCAAATTTGCCATTTCGTCGTACACCAATTATGATAGTCAGGATAGATGACAAACATAACAAGTCTCTATACATATTCTTGCATATCATTTGGTTAAGAGAGGTTGAATCCATATGCCAAATATTGAACTGATCGCAACTGCCGCTTTTGGTTTGGAATCCATTGTGGCTCGTGAACTCAAAAAACTTGGGTATGATAACTTAAGAGTCGAAAACGGGAGAGTCTCCTTCGCCACTGATGAGCTGGGGATTTGTCGTACAAACCTCTGGTTACGTAGTTCTGATCGTGTCCTCCTTAAAATGGGCTCATTCAAAGCCCGAACATTTGAAGAGCTTTTTCAGCAAACAAAAGCATTACCCTGGGAGGAATGGCTTCCCGAAAATGCGAACTTCCCCGTCCAAGGAAAATCCATTAAATCCCAATTGTTTAGTGTTTCCGATTGTCAAGCTATTGTTAAAAAGGCGATTGTGGAACGTCTCAGAGGAAGCTATAGTAGGAGTTGGTTTGAAGAGACCGGACCCCGTTATCAGATCGAAGTTGCCTTGTTAAATGATATCGTAACACTGACCATAGACACGTCCGGATTAGGTTTACATAAGCGCGGATACCGTCAACTTGCCGGACAAGCACCATTAAAAGAAACTTTGGCTGCGGCAATGCTTCAACTAAGCTTCTGGCACAAAGATCGTGCTTTAATAGACCCTTTTTGTGGGACCGGAACTATTCCCATCGAAGCGGCATTCATTGCCCAAAACCGAGCACCGGGCCTCAAACGTAGTTTTGCAGCAGAGAAATGGCCCAGAATCCCCAAAGCACTCTGGCAAGAAGCTTGGCAGGAAGCTCTTGATCTATGGAATCGAAACGTACCTTTACATATATACGGTTCAGATATCGATCCAAACGCATTGTCCTTAGCGCGCGCACACGCTATCGAGGCTGGGGTAGAAGATGTAATCCATTTCCAACGATTACCAGTGGCCGATGTGCGCTCTAGATTCAAATACGGGCATATGATTGCTAACCCGCCGTACGGAGAACGACTTGGGGACGTCACAGAAATTGAAGGACTTTATCTTGAACTTGGCGAAACGTTTAATCGATTACAAAACTGGTCCCTTCATATGCTAACCACTCATCAATTCCCAGAACGGTTAATAGGACGGCGTTGGGATAAAAGCCGTAAGCTTTATACTGGACGATTAGAGTGCCATTACTTCCAGTTCTTCGGTCCACGTCCACCTAGGGAGACGTACCAAAACGATGTAAGTGAACTCGTTCAACTAAAGTTGAACATCGAGACTTAGGCGGGGGAGTCTACCCCCACCTAAGCGGAGTACGGGGGCCCACTCCCACTTGTAGAAGTGGGAGGCTTACGATTGGATAAAACAAACTAAATTCTAGTGAGCTTTTACTACTTTCTGCCTTGAAAAATATATTTTCCATCATTCAGCGGTGCCACGCAGCGGCATGGGGGTCTGATAAGAACGAAAAAGTCTAATGCGATATCGCATTAGACTTTTTTAGCATAAACATTGACTAATTTGTAGCCTTCAGTCAGCCATTACAATATGTCACTTCTTAATAATAGAAACATATGATTAGCGATCAAATTCTGCAATGGTGATAATTAGAAATGATAATTTTACAAGCTATATGAACTCACATAGACTAGAATTGTTACAATAATATCAAGTGTAGGGAGGTTGAGGGATTAATGTTACTTAGTTTTATTGCGTATTTATCCATACTCCTTTTTGTCGGAATATCTGTTTTCAAAGCGTATCAATTTGCAAAAATGCCCATGCATGGACGAATGGAACTCTATCCCGTTCCTAAAGAAAAAGGGTTTGAACATGGGGGATCCTTTTATGAGGAAGTATCGTGGTGGAGTAAGCCTCACGAGATTTCTCATGTGAGGGAATTAGTTGAAATGGTTAAAGAAATACTTTTTATTAAGACATTGTTTGAGAACCAACGTCCATTTTGGTGGATTTCTTATGCGCTACACCTAGGAATTTACTTTCTCATGGCCTGGACAATTTTATTGGTCATAGGAGCAGTGTCTGTACTCAACGGAATTATTGTAGCGGCCAACAGTCCCAGTATCTGGGGTCTGTTGATTTATTATTTATCTGTAGCGACAGGGATCTTCGGCCTCGCCCTGGGTACTTTAGGGGCGGGATTTTTATTTCTACGCAGGATGTTTGACAATACTTTGAAAAAATATACAACTCCACAAGAGTACTTTAATCTTTTACTCCTTTTTGCGGCCTTATTCACAGGGGTCCTCACCTGGGGCGGTGATTTATCCTTTGATAATGCCAGAGCCGTAACCGCGTACCTTATCACGTTTACGCCTTTTCCTGCCAGTGGTTTAGTAACCTTACATGTGATTTTAGTCGGAATTATGTTAATTTATATTCCTATGAGTAAGATGAGTCACTACGTTGGAAAGTATTTTACGTTCCATACAGTTCTTTGGGACAATACTCCTAATCTTAGGGGGAGTGCGGTTGAGCAAAAAATTAAAGATGCGTCATCGTTTCGGCCAACAACCTCTTGGTCTGCCCCTCATATCAAGGCACCTAACGCACCCAAGTAATAACTTCCAATCTTCCAATTCTTAAGTGTTAACTATTTGAAAAAGGAGATCTAAGAATGATAAATCAAAAAGATTTACTTCCTAAGGACATGGGACGTGCGGATGAGCAACTGATCAAACTCGAATTGAATCAGCTCATGCCTCTGCTGGCTCCGTATGATAAACCTGGAATGGAACCACCGTTAACGGATCCTAAGCCTGCCTGGAGAGAAAAATACTGTACTTCTTTAGATGGTTACGTTGGTATTGATACTTTAACTCGTCCGAAAACTAAAGAGGAAGAAGATGAATTTGTTCGCAAGTTCCTTAATGGTTTAGAAAAGATCTTTTCTGATGCCAATAATGGAGCGCTCCAACCACTCTCATTGTCCTTTGAATACTGCGCGAAATGCGATACGTGTTCAGCTGCCTGTCATATCTACGAGGCGTCAGGGAACAATGAGATGTACCGACCAATTTATCGTTCCGAGGTTCTTCGGAAAATTGCGAAGAAGTATTTCACCACGAGTGGGAAACTGTTAGGTGGCTTTGTCGGAGCAGATATCGATGTGAACTGGGAAACGATTGCTCGACTGGGGGAATTAGCCTATCGTTGTAATCTTTGTCGTCGCTGTGCTCAGACCTGCCCGCTGGGCTTAGATAACGCCATTCTTTCCAAAGAAATTCGCAAGATCTTCAGCCAAGAAATGGGCATTGCCCCGACTCCACTGCATACAAAAGGTACGATGAATCAGCTGAAAACAGGTTCGTCGACTGGTTTAAGTAAACCAGCCTTTTTAGATACCCTTGAGTTTTTAGAAGAAGATACTGAAGAAAAATTTGGCATCAAGCTTAAATTTCCGATAGACAAAAAAGGTGCGGACATCTTACTGTTTCATAATGCCGGAGAGTTTATAGCCTGGCCGGAAAACCCTGTTGCCTTTGCCATTCTCTTTGATGCTGCTGGCTTAAACTGGACACTCAGTAGTGAAATCATAGGCTATGACAGTGTAAACTATGGTATCTGGTATGATGATTTTCAAGCTAAACAGGTTGCCTTGATGCAGATGAAAGCGGCCAAAGACTTAGGAGTCAACCGATTGGTGATGGCGGAGTGTGGACATGCCCATAAGGCTTCAGCTATTGTAGCTGACCGCATGGCCTTGAGTGATGCTAAGGTACCTGTGGAGAGCTGTCTGCCTCTGCTCTGGGAAATGGTTAAGAACAAGAGTATAAAATTTAATCCCAGTAAAAACAATTTTCCGGTCACCCTTCATGATCCTTGTAATGTGGTGCGGCAAATGGGGGTTGTTCAGCCTCAACGTAATGTACTAAAGGAAATAGCTCCTCAGTTTAGGGAAATGGCTCCACATGGAGTAGAAAACTACTGCTGTGGTGGAGGAAGTGGTTTCGCCATTATGAATTACTTGAATTTTCCACAATTCAGAGATTCAGTTGCTTCTCGGAAAAAATTCAATCAAATTCTTGGAGCCTTCATGGGTACCATGGAAAATACCTCACTGCCAAAATATATCTGTGCTCCTTGTTCTAACTGCAAAGGAGCTATGCGAGCAATTCTGGAACACTATGATGCTACCGAAAAATTCAACCTTCAGTACGGTGGCTTAGTTGAACTTATGGTAAATGCAATGGTTAGTTTGAAAAAGCCGTTCTTTGAGTTTTTAGAAGATTAGTCGGTACTGATGGATTCTTTTGAATGGACCCTTTCAGGATGCCTGAAAGGGTCCATTTTTTCAGAGTATTTGTAAAAGGTTATTGATTGAAAAATTGTTTTAAGATTATAGCTGGCGTATCTTAAAATTTTTTAATTTGTACAATTAATTAGTAATTGTAATTAATTAGGGAGGAGAAGTGTACATGAAAGTAATTCTGGTAGGCGGAGTTGTAATTGGTCCCAAAGTTTCTGCACGTTTAAGTCGCTTGAATTCCGAGGCTGATATTACAATTATAGAAAAAGGAACTCTTCTTTCTTACGGGGCTTGTGGACTACCACTTTATGTAGCTAACTTAGTACCTCAACTAGATGGATTAATGAAGACCTCTTACGGCTTGCTTAGGAATACTGATTTTTTTCAGAGTCAAAAGAATGCTAAAGTTCTTACCCAAACAGAAGCAAAGAAAATTGATCGAGTAAATAAAAAAGTCTTTGTTCGACACGTGGTAACTGGGGTCGAGGAAGAGTTGGATTACGATTATTTAGTTCTCGGAACTGGTGCTAAACCGAGTATACCCCCTATACCGGGTGTGAATTTAGGTCAAGTGTTTACTCTTCATCGTCCGCAGGATGCCCAAGTACTTAAGGAATTTATCAAAACAAAGAAGGTAAAACACATTACAGTTATGGGATCAGGATTGATCGGAATTGAAACAGCAGATGCTTTGGCGGCTCCACGTTTAAAAGTTACTATATGTGAGGCAGAGTCTCGAGTATTACCAAAGTTGCTGGATGCTGATATGGCTAAACTAGTGGAACGACAAATAAAGGGTCAAGGGGTTGAGCTTCAGCTTTCCTGCATGATAAAAGCTTTAGAAGGGGATGCCGAAGGAAATGTCTGCCGTGTAATAACAGAACAGGGAATATTTGAAACTGAAGCGGTTGTCATCGCGACGGGGGTACGTCCGGAAGTTGAATTAGCCCGCGAGGCCGGGCTTACGATTGGAAGTACTGGAGCTATTCAAGTTGACGAACACTTAATGACCAACGATCCAGCAATTTATGCTGGTGGAGACTGTGCAGAACAACGTCATCTAATTACAGGAGAACCGGTATATATTCCGCTAGCTTCAACGGCCAACAAACAAGGCCGTGTTATCGCTGACCATATGATGGGGATTTCCGCCCGCTATGCTCCTGTTGAGGGAACATCTGTTCTTCAAGCTTTTGAGCTAAATATAGGACGCACAGGTCTGGGTGAATCGGAGGCTAGAAAACGAGGCTACAATGTTGTGACCAGTGTGAGTAGTGGGCTTGATTCCACACATTATTATCCGATGCATGCCAATATTACGATTAAATTAATTGCCGAACAAGAGAATGGGCGCTTGCTGGGTGCCCAAGTTTGTGGTTTAGGAGAGAGTGTAAAAAGACTCGACGTCTTGGCGACAGCCCTTAAATTTGGCGCCAAGGTAGAAGATCTTATTGACTTGGATTTAGCATATGCACCACCCTTTGCTACAGCGATTGATGTACTTATCCATGCTGCTACAACGTTAGAAAACATGCGTCTAGGGGTTGCGCAGGGAATTACAGCAGAGGCTGTAGTAAGTCGCTTACAGGCCGGGGAAAAGCTATGTCTGCTTGATGTACGTGAACCGGATGAGGTGGCTTCCTATCCATTACCCATCAAGGGAACCATGGTCATTAGATTGGGAGAACTACGGGATCGTTGGCAAGAGGTCCCAAGGGATTCGTTAGTTGTTACTGTATGTGGATTAGGGATCAGGGGCTATGAAGCAGCTTGTATTCTTAAAGGAAAAGGCATGAGTCAAGTCGTTTTTCTGCAAGGAGGAATCTCAGTAAGTAATGCCTACTTCTTCCCAGGGTAGCATCAAATTTTTGCCCTATGGTTTTCATATAGTGCGATCAGGATTATATATTGTACGTTTAGTACACAAAATGTTAAATTAAGAACATGATCTAGTGTTAATTTACACAAGAAAGATTTTCACAAAGTTTTCCATCAAAACATTCATTTTTCTCTTTAAGGTTAAGGAGGTGTTATTTTGTTTATTGTAACAATTGACGAAGATCAGTGTTCTGGATGCAGCGAATGTACTGAAAGTTGTCCTGCTCACCTGCTTAGCTTCGTTGAGGACAAAGCCCAAGTAACTGGTGATGAATCAGAGTGCTTGGGTTGCGAAAGCTGTATTACAGTTTGCCCATCTGGTGCCATCAGCATTGCTGAGATGTAAGAAACCTATAAACTTGAAGACGGAGGGTGTGCCATGACAGAAAAGAAAACGCCACTACTGGACGAATTAGAAAAAGGTAAATGGCCAAGTTTTGTATCTGAAATTAAACGGGCCGCAGTGAGAACCGAAGCTGCAGCCGAATTGCTCCAAGTCTTGGAAAGATCCTATGTTGAGCGTAGAGGACACTGGAAACACGGTGGAATCGTTGGAGTTAGAGGATACGGCGGCGGTGTAATTGGCCGTTATGTAGATGAACCACAAACTTACCCAGCTCTTGCGGAGTTCCATACTATCCGTATTAATCAACCATCTGGTTTTTTCTACAATACGAAAACACTTCGTACAATTTGTGATCTTTGGGAGAAGCACGGTAGTGGCATGACGAACATGCACGGTTCCACAGGCGACATAATTTTGCTAGGGTGCAAAACAGAGCATATTCAACCTATCTTTGACGATTATAGCGATGCTGGCTTTGACTTAGGTGGATCTGGGTCCTGCTTAAGGACGACTAACACCTGTGTAGGTCCAGGTCGGTGTGAATTCGCCTGTTATGATACACTGGAAGCATGTTACAATATCACTAATGAATTCATGGATGAGCTTCATCGTCCAATGTGGCCTTATAAGAGCAAAATTAAGTTCTCTGGTTGCTCCAATGATTGTACGGGCTCGATTGCGCGTGCCGATTGTTCAGTAATTGGAACTTGGCGCGATACTTTAAGAATTGATCAAGCAGCTGTGAAAGAATATGCAGCAGAAGGCTTTGATATTCAGGGTCTCGTCTGTGCTAAATGTCCAACCAAATGTCTAACATTTGATAGTGCGACCCAAGAACTTTCAGTAGTTGGTGAAGATTGCACGCGTTGTATGCATTGTATTAATAAGATGCCGAAAGCTATTCAAGCAGGCAAAGAAAAAGGTGCTACAATTCTTATCGGTGGTAAATCCACCATTGTTCAGTCTGCATTCATGTCATGGGTAATTGTTCCTTTCATGAAAATGGATCCGGAAGATGATTTTGCAGAATTTAAAGATTTCATGCGTCGTATTTGGGAGTGGTGGGATGAAAATGGTAAAACCCGTGAACGTATTGGGGAAACAATTTACCGCGTAGGAATGGGCAAATTCCTCCGTGAAACAGAAATCGCACCTGTTCCGCAAATGGTCTTCCGTCCGCGTGCTAACCCATATGTCTTCTGGAACCAAGATGACCTTGACACATCCAGTGTTGAACTTTAATTAATCAGCTTTATTTAGTAAGCAAAATTAAGTAGCTAACGAGAGGTGGATAATAATGGCAAAATTAGACCAAGGACCTCCTAATTATAAAGAGATGCTTCCTCCAATTATTAAGGAAAACTATGGAAAATGGAAATACCACGAGATTCCTAGATCGGGCGTGCTTAAACATGTTTCAGAAAGTGGCGCAGCTCTTTACAGTGTCAGGGTGGGTACTCCTCGTTTGGTCAGCATCGATTTTATTCGCGACGTTTGCGAACTGGCTGACAAACATACCGATGGATTCTTACGCTGGACAACCCGTAATAACATTGAATTTTTAGTATCTGAAGAGGCTAAAGTTCAACCGTTAATTGATGAATTAGATGCTAAAGGATATGCTGTTGGTGGAACGGGCGCAGCAATTAGCAATATCATTCACACTCAAGGGTGGGTACACTGTCACACTCCAGCGACTGATGCTTCGGGTGTAGTTAAGGCAGTTATGGATGACCTTTATGAGTATTTTAATAGCATGAAGCTCCCTGCCAAATTAAAAATGGGTTTGGCGTGCTGCTTAAACATGTGTGGATCAACTCACTGTAGTGATATTGGGATTGTCGGTGTTCACCGGACCCCTCCTAGAATTGACCATGAAAAGATTCGTAAGGGCACAGAGATTCCAAGTCTTGTAGCTAGTTGCCCGACTGGTGCTATTCGTCCCGATCCCAAGAACAAGAGCGTTATCGTTAACAATGATAAATGTATGTATTGTGGTAACTGCTATACAATGTCTCCAGCTATGGAAATTTATGATGCTAAAAACGACGGTATTGCAATTCTCATTGGCGGTAAAGTATCTAATGCTCGTTCGGCACCTAGTTTTTCCCGTATGGTGATCCCGTTCCTGCCTAATAATGCTCCACGTTGGCCTGAAACGACTGAAGCAATCCGTAAAATTATAGAACTTTGGATTGCTAATGCTCAAAAGGGAGAACGGATTGGAGAATGGGTTGAGCGGATCGGCTGGGAAAAATTCTTCACAATGGCTGAACTACCGTTCTCAGATATGTTGATCGACGATTATATATTCTCCAGAGAAACCTTCCGTACGTCTGCAGCATTCAAGTACTAATCTGAGGGAAAAATTTAGAAAGTTGGTATTTAAAATGGCAAGAGGACCAGCAGATCCCGAAGTCAAAGCCAAGGTTCTAGAATACCTTGCGAAAGTCCAAAAAGCTAAGAGCAGAGACGTTGCAGTAGCTATTGGTGCGACAAAAAGTGATGTGGATAACGCAGTAAAGGAACTTACAGCAGAAGATCTTGTTGAATATCTTTACATTACAACCACATTTATTTGCTTAAAAGGTAAGGTACAAACTCCAGATTAATCATCAAGAGATTTTGTAATTATTAATCAATAAAATTCTTGCTTTATATCCTGATTGACCATCCAAATGTCCTATACCCCTGTTTCTGCTGATTCATAAAATCTAGCATGTTAGGGATGGGCTTAGGATGGTCATTTTAACTGCATACATTGGGGAACAATTTGTGGTTTGTAGCAAATATAATTGATCTCTAAATATAACTATAAGTTCGCTTATTCCTCCTGAATTCGACTCCAAGAAAGGTGTAGGTGTAATTTGCCATGGACAGCAAGAATGAACAAAGTATAAATAATATCCCTCGCTTAGTAATCGGAGCACCTCAGGGGCGAAGTGGGAAGACAACATTTACCTTGGGATTACTAAGAGCTTTTGCCAGGCAAGGAATTGCAGTTCAGCCTTTTAAAAAGGGACCGGACTATATTGACGCGAGTTGGCATACGGCCGCAGCTGGGTGTACCAGCCGAAACTTGGATTCCTTTTTTATGGGAAAACAAGAGATATGTACTTCTGTGTCTCATCAATCCTCGGGCAAAGCGATAACAATTATTGAAGGTGCGATGGGATTATATGATGGCCTAGACTTGCGGGGCAGCAGTTCTACGGCTGAAATCGCCAAAGTAACCCGTACGCCTGTGCTTTTAGTGGTAGATACAACTCGTATAACTCGAAGTATTGCTGCCATCGTGATGGGCTATCAACATTTTGATGCAGAGGTTCAGATTGTCGGGGTAGTACTTAATAAAGTAGCACAAGCCCGTCATGAGAAAATGGCTCGAGAAGCTATAGAAGCGTTTTGCAAAATTCCGATAGTAGGGGCAATTCCCAAGGATGTTAATTTAGCTATCCCTGATCGACACCTCGGGCTAGTTACCAATGGAGAAATGCATCAAACTGAAAGTTTACTAGAGTATCTCGCGGATGTCATTTGTGAACATGTCGACTTAAATATGGTGCTAACTTTAGCTCAAAGCGCACCTGAGTTACCTCAATATGAGGGTGCTTTTGGGCCTGACCTTTCCATACATTCCAAAAATCATAGAAGTATTACACCAAAAATTGGCTTTATTCAGGATGCAGCCTTCAGTTTTTATTATCCAGAAAACTTAGAAGCCCTCAAAAATAAGGGGGCTGATGTAGTTCCTATTAACGCTCTTATAGATAGCCAACTCCCCGAAGATCTAGACGGGCTATATATTGGAGGGGGTTTCCCAGAGGTCTTCGCTGCTGAGCTTGAAGAAAATAGAACCTTACGAAGAGAAATTAAACGGGCTGGAGAAATGGGCCTTCCAATTTACGCCGAGTGTGGAGGGCTTATGTATCTAGGTCGCTCAATTATGACTCCATCTCATAATTTTGAGATGGTTGGTTTGCTTCCACTTGATACTCAAATGGAGAGCAAGCCCCAAGGACATGGTTATACGATTATGGAAGCGAATCCAGACCAGAATTGGTTCGTGGAAAAGACGGAGATTAAAGGTCATGAATTTCATAATTCTCGAGTGATTAACTTGGCTTCAAATGTGAAGTTTGGATTGAGTGTTAAGCGAGGGTCTGGAATCGATGGACAACACGACGGGATTTGTTACAATAACGTATTTGCCTGCTACAACCATATTCATGCGCTGGGATGTCCCGAATGGGCAGAACGCATGGTCAGATTGGCAACCATTTATAACCAGGGTAAGTGGGCCCATATTGAGAAAGTAGCTGGACAATAAACTACTGTTTTCCATTAGGGCAGAAATGGATGGCCTGGCATTCGACCAACCGCAGGTGGTTCCTTCTCGCCATCTTTGGCTACAAGGATACTCAGCCATCACGGCGCCTTGCCATCCATGGCGATGCTCTAATCTTGAACACGATAGTCACCGAAAGCGTACAACCCTTAAAGAATATTTATTTTTTTATCAAGCTTGTCTAGCTAAATCCTTATACTGATGGTATTATAAAGATATACAATACCAAACATAATATTTGGATATGTTAAAGATATTATTTATTTGGATTAAATGATTCAAGACATTATTACTTTTTCTTGTGTAATTTTTCTTAAAGTCTTTTTACATGATCTGATAGAGTGGCAATTATCATGGATATAGGTGATCTAGGAAGGATGATAATTCATCATGGAACAACACCTACTAGTATTCAAAGATGTAGCAGAAACAAAAAACATTACGTTATCTGCTAAGAAACTACATATGAGTCAACCCAGCATCAGTTTGCAGATTCAGAATTTGGAAAACCAGTATGGTGCTCGGTTTTTTGACCGTACTAATAAAGGGGTAACACTGACTAAAGAAGGCGAAATTTTCTATGCACATGTTCGAAGTGTTTTGGACATTCTTTCGAGTGCCAAAGAGCAGATTAGTGCTTTAGCCAAAGGTCAGAGGGGACTAATCTATCTGGGAGCCACATTAACTATTGGAGAATATATTCTTCCAAATATTCTTGCCTATCTGTATAAGACTCACCCTGATGTTGATTTCAAAGTAAAGATCGCGAATACCGAGTCGATTTCGCAAGATGTTTTAGAGAAAAAACTTCATATTGGTTTGATTGAGGGGCCAGTTCCCCGTCATAAGGATCTTAATGTGGAAAAGTTTTGGGAAGATGAGTTAGTAGTTGTTCTTCCCTATTTTCACACCTGGGCGTCAAGAAAAAGCATTACTTTAGCAGAACTCCCACATGAGCGTTTGGTGACAAGAGAGAACGGTTCAGGAACTCGTAAAGTGATGGAGATGGCCATAAGGGATCGAGGGCTTGATCCTGAACATTTGAATATCACTATGGAACTTGGAAGTACTCATGCAATCAAACAAGTGGTCTCGGCTGGACTTGGAATAACTATTATCTCAGCGTTGACAGTCAGTAGGGAAGGGGACCAAAAACTATTTAAGACTTTAAAAATCCAAGACGCTCCTATTTATCGGCCTCTCAGTATTCTCACCAATGCTCAAACTAACCAGACCAAAGACGAGCGTCTTTTGATCAACCTCCTCCATGATCACAGATTACTATCGAAAATTTTAAGTAAGGATTTTAGCGATTTAGAAGACCTTGAATAAGCTACTTTGTATTCACTGACTTCAGAGAGCGGTAGGGAAGGACGAGGACAAGAAAATTGAAAACTGACTGCCGGATTGGACTCGTTCAGATGGAATCCATAGTTGGAGAGACTGAACGGAATTTCAAAAAAATAACTCATATGGCTGAGGCTGCTCGAAAACAGCAAATATCTCTATTGTGCTTTCCAGAATGCGCCCTAAATGGATATTCCCCGCAAGACGCATCAGAACTGGGAGATTCACTTCAGAGTTCATGGATTAGCCGGTTAAGCGAGTGCTCGCAAGACTTAGGGATCACTCTGTTAGTGGGTTTGGTTGAACGTAACAAAGATCTGCCGAAACCCTTCATATCCCATGTTATTTTATCTCCAGGAGAGGAGACCTCGGTTTATCGTAAAGTGCATTTGGGTCGGAGTGAATTAGACTATTTTACTCCGGGTGCCTGTTTTCCAATTTTTTCAGCACACGGAACTACTTTTGCCGTGGGAATCTGTTGGGACTGGCATTTCCCTGAGATGGCTGCGATATATTCTCTTAAAGGGGCTGAGGTATTATTTGCACCCCATGCATCTCCGATGATAGCTGGGGATCGAAAAGAGATTTGGTTGCGTTATCTTGGAGCAAGAGCCTATGATAATTCTGTATATCTTGGAGCATGTAATTTGGTAGGAAGTAATGGGAAAACTAAGGAATTTAGTGGCGGATCCTTAGTCATTGGCCCAAAAGGGGACATTTGTAGTCAATCTAACTTGGCGGAAGAAGGAATCCTACCAGCTACCCTTGCAGCGGATAGAATTAATCTTATTCGGAGTCCAGACCGTATTTCGATGCGAGATAGTTTTTTCCTGGCGGATCGACGCAAGGAACTTTATCATGAACTAATAGAACTAGACATTTCGTCGAGAACGAAGAAGTTAAAGAAGTAATACCCTCGTGAAATTATCAATCACTCACCCCCTTCCAGATGGAGTGGGGGATTTTTTGTCGCGTCAGCATGGTCAGATAATTTAGTACGTGAAAATTGATCTTAATAAAGGAAAAACCCTCCCAGGCATTTAAGCAAGGGAAGGTTTTAACTATGATAATTTTACCAATTATTACGTGAGCGAGGTTGATAGCAATCACGACAATACACAGGTTTATCACCGGAAGGTTGGAAGGGTACGGTGGTTTCCTTTCCACAAGTAGCACAAATGGCAGGGAACATTTCGCGTGGTTGACGAGAATATCCACCACCACCACCGCTATTTCTGTTTTGTTCTTTTCTGGCAGCACGGCATTCTGGGCAACGTCCAGGCTCATTGGTAAACCCTTTTTCAGCATAGAACTCTTGTTCAGATGCAGTAAATTCAAACTCTCGACCGCAATCCTTACAACTTAAAACTTTGTCGTTAAACATAAAAAAACCTCCGCAATTTTATTACCCGCTACATGGGAAGTTCAGAAAAATCTTCCCATAGCCTTAGGCAATCGAGAAGGTCTGTGCAAATCCGCAAGTACTAACGAGTTTACTTTAGTATAACTAACAAACCAATATAAGTCAAATGTCAACAGCAAATTTTAGTTAAAATATTCCATTATGTATACCATTAATTAGGTAATTATCAAAATTATTATCCTCATTAGTCAGTAAAAAAACAGTATATGGTTTGGCTTCTTATGGCGGATGATAAATAAACTAAAGCTATATTGCATAATAATAAGCCGATAGACTTTTACTGATTTAGGAAGATGGGGGATGAGCAAATATTAAGACGCAACCAGATCGTATCCTGGGTATGCAGAAACTCGAGACATTATTCAACCAGAGGGGTTATTTAATTTGTCAGTCTTCCGGAGAAAGGATATATGATTTTAATATGATCGTGGCGATTTTTATACCACTTAGTCCAGAGCGTGATCAAGTCATGGCAGTACATAGTAACTATGCCAAAGCATTTATTCAGAGTTGTCTTTTAACACTGTAAAGTATCAATATAGGAAAGTAGGTAAAGAGAAAAGATAGGAAACAGCATTTCAACAAAACTAAAGTAGAGCCATTCTTGGCTCTACTTTGGTTTTGTTCTACTAAGTCAGACCCTTATGCCGTCACGTGTAACTATAAACCAAAAAGGTTAAAGCCGCCCTCGGTAACAAAGGGCAAAAATCCTTGCTTTTCAAAAGATATAAAGATAGGACTAATGACTAGGACTGTTTCGCCTTCGATTGTGACTATTGACGTATATTCGATTGCCAATTACGGGTCTATAATGAAATCAATAAAACAGTTGTTCATAAGAGAGTACAAGGGGGGTTAAAAAATGAAAGAAAAGTTAATGAGACTACTTAAGGATGAAGCGGGCCAGGGAATGACCGAGTATGCACTTATTATAGCACTAGTAGCTATCGCAGTTATTGTATCTCTCGGATTGATGAAAGACGAAATCGTAACAGTATTTACTGATATTACAACAGGTCTAAGTACTAGATGAATAACCTTATATCTAACCAATAAATTTATCGAAACTAAAGCTTTATCGTAATAGAAAATCATTCTTATAATTTACAACACAACTTAGAACCCTACTGACCGCAGTAGGGTTCTTTACTAAAAAAAGGGGCGCACTATGGGGTTGAATGAAGTTACTCTTGGATTGACATTAGGCATTGCAGTCTTCACCGACTTGCGTGAACATAAGATCTATAACAAATTGCTTGTCCCCGCCTTTTTCCTTGCGCTCCTGCTCCATACGTTTCAGGGGGGCATTTCGGGATTGACTAACAGTCTATTGGGAACAGCTATTGGTTTTGTTTTATTACTTCTACCGTATTTCATGGGGGGAATGGGTGCGGGGGATGTGAAATTGCTTGCCGTGATCGGGGCTTTTGGCGGCGCCACTTTTGTCCTCACAAGTTTTCTATATGGAGCCGTCATCGGCGGTCTTATCTCAGTCTTTTTGCTTGTTCGCCGTAAAGTCTTGGGAAATACTCTTAAGCACTTCCTGCTCTTTCTCCCCATTCTTCAAAAACCGCAGCATTTTATCGAAACTGTGAACAACGCGCGACAAGAAAAATTTCCTTACGGAATTGCGATTGCCCTTGGGACACTGATTGCTTTGATTTTGCCCTTGGGAGGGAGAGGGGCATGATTCGAAGACTCAGAAAAGGAGAACATGGCCAAGCTTTAGTTGAGATGGCACTTGTCTTGCCTCTATTTTTCCTGTTACTGTTTGGCGTGATTGAGATGGGACGCATTGGCTATTCGTATATTGCAGTAAGCAATGCCGCTCGGGCGGGCGGGCGGATCGCAACCATCGGAGGATCAGACGCGGATATTACAAATTCCATCAATAATGCAGCAGTTTCTCTTGATTCCGCGAGCCTAACGATCACAATCACCCCGTTGCAAGCTCATCGTCAATCTGGCCAAGCGGTAACGGTTCAGGTCACTTATCCCGTTCAATTAATCATTCCAATCATCAGTAACGTGATACCCAATCCTGTCGTTGTGAGTTCTAGCATCATTATGCGCCTTGAATAGGAAAATCAAGTAGTGCCCATTTCTGTAAAACGGAGGAGTGGTCATGGTTCAAATAATATCTCGATTCCAATGGAAATCTCAGTTACAATGGTTTAAACAACTATTTCGTCAATGGTTTAGTGTTACAGAAGTTCACCAGCATGAACGCGGGAGCGTTGTCGTGCTGGTTACCCTAGCGTTAACCGTCTTGCTCGGTCTCTGTGCCATTGTAACAGATGTCGGCTTAATGTATGCCGAAAAGGCCCATCTTCAAAATTCGGTTGATGCAGCGGCCCTCGCTGGCGTGCAGGAACTTCCGAACGATCCAAATAAAGCAGAACAAAAAGCAAGAGATTATGCCAGTCAAAATGGGGTTTCTACAGTTACTGTGACCTTCGAGGCGGACAATATCAAAATCTGTGTTCAAGCTACTCAGCAAGTTCCTACCTACTTTGCCCGAATCTGGGGGATTACTGAAGAACAGATTTCCGTCTCCGCCAAGGCGATGATGGTTCCACCGACAGAACTATCCGGAGCTGTTCCTCTCAGCATTCAGGAACAAGACTTTGTCTATGGGCAGAAGTATGTCCTCAAATCTGGAGGAGGGTCAGGAACCTCCAGTTGGTACCTTGATGACAGCGAGAATAATGTCGTTATAAAATTTGGAGAAGAGTCGGGAACCCCCGGCTGGTACGGTGCTTTAGAACTGAGTGGCACAGGGGCAAACACATATCAAACGGATTTGGCCAACGGGTATGCTGGAACTTTGCGTGTGGGACAAATTGTGGATGTCAAACACGGAAATATGAGTGGGCCAACGGCAGACGGGATTAACACTAGGTTAAGTCGTGACACAACTGTTCCGCGTAATACATTTGTCGACTATAACAGGGATGCCCCGGAAATTATCTATATCCCTATTGTTCGGATTATTACCGAAAGTGGGAACTCCATTCAAGAAGTGCAAATCGTTGGTTTTGCTGCTTTCTTTCTCGAAGGGGTTGCTGGGAACGGAAATGATTCCATCGTAACTGGTTGGTTTCTAAAAACACTTGCGTCGAATGACCATACTACGGCCAGCCTGACTGACCTGTTACAGACAGAACAGGACATGGAACATGGGGTAGCGAGTACGGATTTCGGTTTATACACACCGAAGCTTGTCGATAATTAACCCTTCTCTTGAACAGCCTCAAACGTAATAGAATTAGTCAGAATAAATTTAAAGTAACCTTAATGAGGGGTGACAAACATGCAACGTAAAGGTTTTTTCCTTTTAGCACTGATTTGTGGGCTGATCGCAGCGGGCTCAATGTATGTCTTTTTGAACGGAGCGACGCGAAATCCACACTCCACGCTCAAACCTTTGGTGGTCGTAAAGACGAATATTCCGGCCCGTTCTGTCATTGAGGCCAGCCAGTTGGTGGTTATGGATGTTCCGACGCAAGGATATCCCAAAGGCGGTTTTTCAACCATTCAAAATGTCGTGGGTTCCGTGGCCCTATTAAATCTCTCAGCTGGAGATTTGCTCCTCAGTCCGATGCTAGAACGTCTAAATTCTCAAAATTCAGGAAATGGGAACTCCGCAGGAAGCATAACGGCTCTTACCGTTCCAGACGGAAAAAGGGCGGTGGCGATTCCAATTGGTTTAGTCAGTGGGGTCGGTTATACTGTAAAACCGGGAGATCACGTCGATATCCTCGTGACGATAGACATTAAAGACTCCTCCACAAATTCACAGGCCGTAACAGAAACCAGTCTAGCTGCTCAAGACGTTTTAGTATTAAGCGTGGGGGAGAGCACAAGTGGGGATAAAAAGATTGAAACCAAATCTTACACTTTAGCGTTAAGCGTACCACAAGCGATGGCGGTCACGCTCGGTAGTGAAAAAGGAAGTCTTCGTTTGTTATTACGCAACCCTGTTAATACGGAAATTAGGCAAGATGCTCCGGTTACCGGAAATGTGTTTTTGGATCCCAACTATTTTAATCACTATAAATAAGGGGGGCCTAACATGAAACGCATTAGTGTATTAATTGTAGACGATATCAGCGATACTAGGGACAGCATCCGGCGACTTCTCCAATTCGAAGACGATATTGAGGTGCTGGGTGAAGCAGGGTCAGGTTCCGAAGCGATACTGATTGCTGAGGAGAAACGGCCGGACATTATTTTGATGGATATAAATATGCCCGAAATGGATGGAATACGGACAACTGAGCTTATGACTCTTCGCGTACCAGAAAGTTCAGTGATTATCATGTCGGTTCAAGAGGAGCATGCTTATTTGCGTCGGGCCATGATGGCAGGAGCCCGAGAATATATTGTCAAGCCTTTTGCCGGAGACGAACTGGCTAGCGTCATCGCCAAGGTTTATGAAATGGATCAACAAAGAAAAGAAGCTCTGGGAGAACAGTCTAAGGTGTGCAACGACTCTAAGAAGCGAAATGGTGAAATCATTTCATTTTTCAGTACCAAGGGTGGCGTCGGGAAAACGACGATAGCTACCAATCTGGCGGTTCAATTGGCAAGTTCGGGTAAATGGAAAGTTCTTCTTATTGACCTTAACCTCCAATTCGGAGATGTAGCGGTCTTTTTAAACCTAGTGCCCAAACGAACGATGGCCGACTTAACAGAATCCGGACCGATCAAATATTCCGAGATCCAATCTAACTTTCTGACTCATTCATCCGGTCTTCAAGTATTGGCTGCTCCAACCCGCCCAGAATATGCCGAACTAGTCACAGCTGAGCATGTTGAACAAATTCTTAGCGAGGTTAAAACAAGGTTTGATTATATAATTTGTGATAACGTCAGCCGGTTTGAAGAAGTTAGTCTCTTAACTTTTGATATGGCAACTCAAATTTGGCTTGTGGTAGCCATGGATGTGCCGACTCTTAAAAATGCAAAACTTAGTCTTGAAGTTATCGAGGGGCTTCATCATACACCTAAAGTGCAGGTTGTTCTTAACCGCACTAGTAAAGAAATGGGAATGGATCCTCGAGATGTGGAGAAGAGTTTAAATTTTAAAATTAGCTATAAGATTCCGAGCGACGGGCGAGCCTTGGTAGCTTCGCTCAATCAAGGCGTGCCTTTTGTAACGTCATACCCACAAAGTAAGGCTTCCGAGGCGATTCGAAGCATGGTGGAAAAACTTACTCCATCAGAAGACGTCGACCCAAACCTTGAGCTTAAGGAGCAGAGGCGACAAAATCTAAGTCCCATTAAAGGGCTTCGTAGGGTGTTCGGATTTTAGGCATATGAAAGAAAATAACACGTCAAAGATGCCATGGATATTTTGCGTCAGACAAGGAGGTATGTTTACCTCATAGCGGGCTATTAGGTGAACATGCTGACGCAGTATGACACAAAATAGACTGGCATACTGACTGGTTATTTTCTTGAATGTGCCTTAGGAGGGATGAAAATGTCTTTGCTTAAACGCTTAGAAAAAGTGAAAATTCATCAGTCTGAGGAGCCCACGAACGAGTCTCGGATGGTTCGTCCCACTCCACAAATTGACCCTTGGCGTGAGTTCAAAAGTACTGTGCATCATGAAGTTATCCAGGCTTTAGATAAGACTAACACCCAAGACCTCACTTCCGAGTCACTGCACCCGCTCGTTGAGCACACGCTTGACGCGCGGGCCGATGCTTTGGGGTTAACCCCTCCTCGGATGGAACGCCAGCGCCTAGTGCAAGAGGTTATGGATGAAATCTTAGGGTTTGGTCCGATTGAATCGTTGCTTCAAGACCCTAGTGTAAATGAAATCATGGTTAACGGACCTCATCAAGTATATGTCGAACGGAAAGGCAAACTTGAGCTGGCTGAGGTCACGTTTTACGATGATGCACACGTCTTACATATTATTGAAAAAATTGTTGCCCCATTAGGTCGGCGCATTGATGAGAGCCAGCCCATGGTCGATGCCCGTTTACCTGATGGTTCTAGGGTTAACGCGATAATTCCTCCACTATCATTAAATGGGCCGATTCTTACGATTAGGAAGTTTTCTAAAGTTCCCTTTGGAATGGAGAATCTTGTAGGCTTTGGGACATTGACGGCGGAGATGGCGGAATTCATAAATGCTTGCGTCAAAGCTCGTTTAAATATTGTTGTCTCTGGGGGTACGGGCTCAGGGAAAACAACAACTTTAGGTGTAATCTCCGCGTTTATTCCAGAGGATGAACGTATTATTACTATCGAAGATGCGGCTGAACTTCAACTCCGTCAAACCCATGTCGTCACTCTGGAAACTCGCCCAGCAAATATTGAGGGTAAAGGGGCGGTTATGATTCGGGATCTGGTGCGCAACGCTTTACGGATGAGACCAGAACGCATCATTGTGGGCGAAGTCCGCAGCGGAGAAGCGCTGGATATGTTACAGGCCATGAATACTGGTCACGATGGTTCCCTGACCACCGGACACGCTAATACTCCGCGAGATATGCTTTCTCGCTTAGAAACAATGGTATTAATGGCCGGGATGGATCTACCAGTTAGGGCAATTCGCGAACAAATTTCCAGTGCCCTAGATGTCATTGTCCAGCAGAGTCGATTGCGGGACGGGAGCCGTAAAATTACTCATATTACTGAAGTTCTTGGGATGGAGGGGGATGTGATCGTGCTTCAAGACATTTTCCGTTTCGAGCAGACAGGGATTGACAAACAAGGTAAGGTCCAAGGGCATTTCCGAGCGACCGGAATTCGACCACATTTTATTGAAAAACTGATTTCTGCTGGGCAAATTCTTCCGGACGATATATTTTCAAATTAATAGTTCTTTATATGATGACCGATGTAAGGAGGTCGAGTATGGTTAATGGGATGGCTAACACTATCATACTCATTTCGGTAGCCGCAACATTTTTAGCGGTCTACCTCGGAATCCTTGCCCTTGCACGCCGTGAAGAGACACTTGAAGCCAAACTTCGACGGTTTACGGCGTTGCGTGCTCCGTCAAATCCAGGGACAAGTAAAAGAGACATTAAACACCTGCTCACCCTCTTAGGGCGTTTCGCTCCACGTCATTGGAGCGAAGGGATGGATCTCGAACTAATCCGTGGAAATATTCCACTCAAAGGCGGGGAATTTTTGGTTCTCCAATCTTTTTTAACAGTTCTCTTTTTCCTCATTGGCCTTATGCTCACGCAAAAAATTTACGGAGGGATTCTTTTTGCCATCAGCGGGGGGGGACTTCCCCGGTTATGGTTAAAATCTGCCCAGAAAAAGAAACGTTGCCAATTTAACAATCAACTGGCTGACGCATTGCTGGTTTTGGCCAATTCTCTGCGGGCGGGTTTTAGCCTCTTACAAGCCATGGAAATGGTCAGTCAGGAAATGCCTAACCCTATCTCAGGGGAATTCCAGCTTGCTTTGCGAGAAATGACGTACGGAACCGCCACGGAAACAGCTTTGATCCATTTATCCGAACGGGTTGGTAGTGATGTCTTAGACCTGCTCGTAACTGCTATGCTGATTCAGCGCCAAGCTGGAGGGAATTTGGCCGAAGTACTACTGAATATTCATGCAACGATCCAGGATCGTCTTACCATTCAGCAAGAAATTAAAACGCTCACCGCTCAAGGGCGGATGTCTGGATATATTATAGCTGCCCTACCATTTGGTATAGCAGCTGCATTGAGTGTAATCAATCCGAACTATCTTTCCGTTCTGTTCAGCAATCCGATCGGCTGGGCAATGCTTGCCGGAGGCCTGACCTCCCAGTTTATCGGCTTTTTAATTATCCGAAAGATCATTACAATCGAGGTCTAAGACGCAAAAACATCATCTTACCTCAAGCTGGGCGAACTACGGACAAAGGAGTGAGCCATCATGCCATTAGCCATTATTCTATTTAGTGTATTTGGTGTCGTCTGTTTTACTCTGATCGGAATCTTTTCCAGTAAGCAAGAAAGTAAACCACAAGAACTAATTTCACGGGCTTTGGGACAGGGAGAAATGGCTGTTGAAGAAGATATCCGCCCGCTAAGCGAGAGGATGTTTCGTCCGATGCTCCATCAATTTGCACATCTTTTAACACGGTGGGCTCCAAAAGGAAAACGAGAACAGACGATAGCGAAGCTTAGCGCTGCCGGATTATCAGCCCAATGGGAAGATTCGGAATGGAATGGGTTAAAATACGCGCTGAGCGTGCTACTTTCACTTCTTTTGTTTGGGATATTTTCATTTATGGACACCGGACTTCTAATTCGATTGGAAATGGGGATCATCGGTTTCCTGATTGGCTATCTGTTTCCCAATTCCTGGTTGAAGGCGAAAGCTAAACAGCGCCAAAAGGAAATCCAGCATAAGTTGCCTGATGTTCTCGATCTCCTAACCGTCAGTGTAGAAGCAGGGCTCGGGTTTGATGCTGCATTGCTCAAAGTTGTGGAGAAACAAAAAGGCGTCCTGGCGGAAGAATTTCTGAGGGTGTTACAGGAAATTAAGATGGGTCGTCCGCGTCGGGAAGCATTACGAGACTTAGCGAGGCGCAACAAGCCTGCTGAAGACCTCAGCAATGTTGTTGCTTCTCTCGTGCAAGCCGACCAACTGGGGATATCTATTGGTGGCGTTTTACGCAATCAAGCCTTACAGATCAGGCAGAAACAACGGCAACGCGCTGAGGAAAAGGCCCAAAAGGCCCCAATCAAAATGATGATTCCTTTGGTTTTTTTCGTCTTTCCCAGCATATTCATTATTGTTCTTGGGCCAGCAGTTATCCAAATTATTGATATGTTAAGGTAAAACTATTAATATTGCTATCTATAATCCTATCGTAGACTGTTCATATAAACTATTAGAGCCGAGCATCTTGGAAAGGACGAAACAAGCGATGAAATCTGGAAAATTACATAATCGGCGGACGGGGCAGGTTGTAGGGAAGTGGGTATGGAAAGCGGACTCGTTTTGGGCTCGTTTCCGAGGACTTTTAGGTCGGAGTAGCTTAGCACCAGGAGAGGGTCTTTGGCTAAAACCTTGCCAGCAAATTCATATGCTGGGTATGAAGTTTACGCTTTCAGTTTGGTTTATAGATCAATCGGGTCAGGTGTGTGGGCTTATTGATGATTTACAACCTTGGAAAATTTCACCTCGTATTCGTAATGCCGTAAGTATCATAGAGTTTCCAGCGGGATGGGGAAAAACAACGGATACTCAACTTGGAGATGAATTGGAGTGGGAAGAACATATAGCTAAGATGTAATCCTTATCGGGTTTTATAAAACTCAGAAAAGACGTTTGCGATGGCCAAGTGGTCTTTAACTCCCCCGAGTTCTCGTACAGAATGCATAGCTAAGATGGGGTTCCCAATATCTACGGAACGAATATCCAGATGAGTACTGGAGATCGGGCCTATGGTTGACCCCCCTCGTTCATCTGAACGATTAACAAATTTCTGGAATTGAACCCCGGCGCGCTGACAGAGGGCCGCGAATACAGCCGAAGATTCTGCATCGGTCGTGTAACTTTGATTAGCACTTATTTTTATCACTGGTCCCCCATTGAGAATCGGGCGATTAACCGGATCATGCTTTTCTCCGGCGTTGGGGTGCAGTGCATGGGCCATATCTGCTGAAATAAAAAACGAATGCGCCAAGGCCTGAAAATATGCTTCTCGGTCTTTATTTTGTGCTAAGAGGATTCGTTCTAAAACATGGGCGAGAAATGGAGAAGCTGCTCCTTGTTTGGAGGTGCTGCCGCATTCTTCATGATCAAAGCAGGCCAGAACCTGCGTCATTAAAGCGGGCTTTGCCTTAGCAAGGGCCCAAGTACCAGCATGGATCATCGCCAAATCATCAAGCCGTCCGCTTGAGATAAACTCTTGTTGAAGTCCGACCAAACAACCTTTCTCATATTCATAGAGGAAAAGGTCAAAGTCTAAAATATCTTCTGGTGGACAGTTCAGGATCTCGGCAAGATGATGAAGTAGAATACCTTCTTTTCGTAAATCCTCCGTAATTTGTGCCAATAACGGTAGCATGTCTTTTTGTTTGTTTAATTCAACTCCTTCATTAACCTTCCGATTCATATGGATCGCAAGATTGGGTATCACCAGTAACGGACGGTCACTGCGGAAAAGTTTGATATGAGGTGCGAAAGGGGATTCTCCACGCAGAACAATCCGACCAGCTAAAGATAGTGGGCGGTCCAACCATGTATTGAGAATAGGGCCTCCGTATGTCTCCACATTTAATTTCAGATAATGTCCTTCTATGGGTATTTCAGATAAAGGCTTGACTCTGAAACTGGGGCTGTCCGTATGTGCGCCAATAAGGTGAAATCCATTCAAATCTGGCTCTCCTTGGCCGACAATGAAGGCAATTAAGGCTGAACTATTTCGAATTACAAAATATTTTCCTCCTTGACTCAATGACCATTTCTCTTCAAGAGGCAACTCTCTGAACCCTTCCAGATCCAATATCCTTTTTACACTTTCTACAGCATGAAAGGAAGATGGACTTTGATTAATAAAATCAAGCAGTTCTAAGGCAAACTGCAGTTCCTCAGTTGTTATGACAGACTTTCTCATACTTTACCCGCTTTCTATAGATTAAGTTTGCTTTTTCCTCGATATTATGCGAAAGTTATATATTCGCCTTTATTAAACCCCATTCCTTTATTGAACGAGTTCACTTTTGGTAATCCTTGGAATGGGTGCAAGGAATAATGGTATTAAACATTGAAGAAAATGAAGTGAAGTTTAATCGTGAAAAATATTCGAATAGCCGCGCTGATAAATATCAATTTGAATGAAATGACGAAGATTTGGAACCGCTGTTGGCAAGGGTATTACTACGATATGTCATATACACCTGAGCATATGAGGGGTTGGCTTGACCTAAGCCAAGTTTCTTTGCAACATTCTATGGCTATCTTTGTGGAAGGTCAGATTGCCGGGTTTGCTTTGCTGTCATTAGACGGGACCGATGGTTGGATTGCTGGGGCCTGCATTGATCCAGACTATCGTCGCAAAGGCCTTTTCACAGCATTAATGCGTGTAGAACTTGAAGTAGCTAGACGAATTGGTTTAAAACGCATTTACCTTGAGGTTTTGGAACAAAACCATGCACGTAAAGTCTATCAGTCTGTCGGTTTCAAGAAGTTGCGACTGCTCAATATTTATCGTGTACAAAATATGATTGATTATAATAGGATTTTTGTGCCACTTCCATTTGAAGTTACTCCCCTTGAAAAGTATTTTGATAAGCGCCAAGCTATATTTAAGCCGGCATGGCAGCGAAGAGAGGGGTATCTTAGACGTCATGTTAGTATATCAGCGGTGATGAATTCGACTGGATCTGCTGGTGCCATGTTTGCAGGGGATAAAGCCACTCTCTTAATAGATGCCTGGAGTACTACTGCAGCCGGAGCAGAAGATGTGATTTCCACTATTATCCGGAGAAAAGGCACTTCATGGTCATTGACAAATCAACCCGAAGACCAGATTACTGATTATCTCAAAACTTGGGGAATTAACCCAAGTGCAAAACAATATGAAATGTGTATTGAACTGACATAAACTTGCTTCCATATGCATAGATAATTAAGGCCCGGTGTTTTAATGAAAATATGGGTCGGTTCTCGTCAAAACATTCGATACAGGGTCCCTTCACGCCATCCTTGGCCAGCGCCTGAAGTCTTACTTCTAAATAGTAACTTTAATAAACCGAACCTTGTAATTACTGCGAATATAGTGTATAATAAAGTTCTATACAATTGGAAGGAGGAGTTTCTATGACACAAAAAGAGCAATTAATGATTAATGCCATTTTAGAGTCTGTTGGACTAGAATCTATTCAGCCCACACAGATTCAAAGACTAGTTCATGAAGAAGGATAAGTAGTTACAGAAAGGGAGCGGTATTTTGACCCAGATCCTAATCCTAAATTGTAACCTGATTTGCTTTGATCCATTCATTAAGAGTCAAATATGAAAGCGAGTTTCTTTATAGAATAAGAAGCTCGCTTTTATACTTGAACTAGTCAGGAAGTATAAACTCACGTATATATACTTTCTGGAAGGTCCCTTCTCGCCCTCCTGCAAGAAGGTTAATACGTGCGAAGACAGTGTCTTCGGGCTACAGGGACACTCGGCTATCACGGATCATGCCATCCTTGGCGCAAGCCAAGTTTTCTTTAACAATAATATTCTACATAGGATGGAGTTGACGAACTTATGACATTATCGGTACTTGGTATAGCCTGTAGCCCACGACGCAATGGCAACACAACTCGTTTACTTTTAGAAGCGATGAAAACTGTCCAGGCAGAGGGTCATATGACTGAGTTGGTGTATCTTTCTGACCTCAACATTAATCCCTGCCAAGGATGTAATGCTTGTTCAGCTAAAGGGATATGCATAATTAAAGACGATGTCCCTAAGCTCCAAGAAAAGCTGATCCAAGCTGATCGCCTTATCATAGCCGCCCCTATCTTTTTTATGGGGGTAAATGCCCAAGCGAAAATCATGATTGATCGGATGCAACCGTTTTGGGCACGCAAATACCTCCATCATCAATCCCTGATTAAACCTTCTGGTCCTGAGCGCATCGGTCTTTTTCTCTCTGTCGCTGGTACAGAAAAAGTGGATGTGTTTAAATGTGCGGAACGTTCTATTCAAACTTTTTTTCATATGTTAGATATTCATTACGCCCAACCCTGTCTCTATCGTGGGGTTGATCAAGCTGGGAAGATTATTGAACATCCGACTGCCTTAGGCGACGTACGCCGAGCCACACAGGCTTTGACGTTATCCTGAAATCGCAAAACTTGCTTGTTCAAACTGTTAAATATTATGGTATACTTATATTATTCTGTAATATTGCACGATGGAAAGGAACTGTGTCTCATGCTACAAACTTCAAAGCCGATAAGTGTCCCTAAAATTGCGATTGTAACAGACAGTACGAGTGATTTAGCTCCGGAAATGATTAAGGATTTTGGGATCGAGATCATTCCTTTGCACGTTGTGTACAAAGATCGAGAATATCTTGATGGGGTTAATATTAGTCCGGATGAAGTTTATAAAAATATGGATATTGAGGTGCCTACAACATCTTTACCTTCTCCGTCTGAAATTTCGAATCTGTTTAAGCGGTTAAAGGATTCTAATGTCACACACGTTCTCTCTATGCATATTTCTAGTGGTTTAAGTGGGACCTTTGAGACGGTATGTCAGGTAGCCCAAGAGTATAAAGAGATGGTTATCGAAGTTGTGGATTCAAAAGCGCTTTCCATGGGGTTGGGTTTTCCGGTTCTGGAAGCAGCTCGCAAGCTTCGCAACTCAACGGATTTTCAGGGCGTGATTAATGTTGCTAAGACCGTTTCACAACGTATAAAAATCTATTTTGTACTTTCTACACTAGAATATCTTAAACGCGGTGGACGTATTGGGTACGTTTCTGGCACCATCGGTGAGCTTTTAAATATCAAGCCGATCATTTCCGTGAATTCTGAAGGAAAATACATAACGTCTTCAAAAGTCCGCGGCAGAGATCAATCTCTTAAAAAGTTATATGATATTTTGACAGAAAGCACTCAGGGAGGACGCTATAACGTTGCAATTGTTCATGGCGGAGCGGAGCAGGAAGCTCGGAATTTGTGGCAGAAAGCACGCGAAATCCCCAACATTAATGAATTATTATTTAATCAGATTAGCCCAGTTATGGGAGTTCATACAGGCCCGGGACTTGTCGGGATCATAATTTCTCCAGCCTTATCACCTCAGTATTAGACTGAGGTTTTTATTTGTTCTTACCAGTTGGAGTATGCTATACTCACGTAAATAGTAAAGATTATCCAATGTCTGTTTTACAAAAGATGAAGGAGGTTAATCAGGTGAACTTTCAAGAACGCTATCATTTATGGTCGGAAGACCTCTACTTTGATGAAGAAACACGGCAAGAACTTGGTCAAATGACCGATCTGAAAGAAATTGAGGACCGCTTTTATGCAGATTTGGAATTTGGTACGGGAGGATTAAGGGGAGTTATTGGAGCAGGAACTAATCGTATGAACAAATATGTCATACGGAAAGTAACTCAGGGGTTGGCCGAATGTGTTTGCGATCATGGAGCGGAGGGTATGAAACGTGGGGTAGTCATTGCCTATGACTCTCGGAAATATTCACCGGAATTCGCCCTCGAAGCTGCCTTGGTTCTCGCTCGGAACGGAGTGAAGGCGTATCTTTTTGATGCGCTTCGTCCAACTCCGGAGCTTTCTTTTGCCGTGCGGCAATTGCAGGCAATAGCAGGAATTGTGGTAACGGCTAGTCATAACCCTAAAGCCTATAATGGCTATAAAGTATACTGGGAGGACGGTGGACAGGTTCCTCCAGTGAAAGCAGACCAAATTCTTGCTCGTATCGAAGCAAGGGAAAATTGGCTTGACATAGAACCTATGCCGATAGAGATGGCCAAGAACAGCGGTTTACTGGAAATCATCGGCGAGGAAATAGATCAGCCTTACCTAGCTCGTGTTCATAAACTTGCCCTGCATCCAGATCTTGACTTGAAAAAAGGGAGAGAACTTCGTATCATATATACGCCTCTGCACGGAGCTGGAAACATACTTGTCCGAAGGGCTTTGGCAGAACTTGGTTTCAGTTCGGTTACCGTGGTACCTGAACAGGAGCTCCCTGACCCAGAATTTTCGACTGTCCCTTACCCAAATCCAGAAATTCCAGCGACGTTCGAACTCGCTCGGAAATACGGGAACCAAATGCAAGCCGATCTTCTCTTAGCGACTGATCCGGATGCTGATCGCTTAGGAGTGGTCTTACGTGATTCTCAAGGGGACTTTACACAGCTCACAGGAAATCAAATTGGGGTATTGCTAACCTACTATATCCTATCTCAAAAAAAGGCCTTAGGAACCCTGCCAGATAATGCAACGATCGTAAAAACAGTTGCCTCAACCGATTTGGCGGATGAGGTTGCAAGGTGTTTTAAGGTACGTGTAGAGAACGTACTGACTGGATTTAAATTCATTGCAGAAAAGGAAAAAGAGATGGAAGAAGGAGGATGGGGAACTTTCCAATTTGGTTTCGAAGAGAGTTACGGGTATCTTGCTGGACAGTTTGTCCGAGATAAAGACGCAATTATTGCTTCTGTCCTCTTGGCAGAAGCGGCATTATATTATCAACAGGTTGAAAGCCGCAGCCTCTTTGATGTCCTGGAGAGTATTTATAAACAATTTGGGTTTTACTTGGATGACCAAGTGTCCCTCGTTCTGGAGGGCATTCAGGGTAAAAAAGAAATAGCAAAAATAATGGACGCTCTTCGTCAGGAAGAAATCCATGAATTGGGTGGCACCAAGATAGAAAAATTCGATGATTATGAACAACGGATCGGTAAAGATAATTCGACAGGGCTAGCATATCCACTCACACTACCACGTTCGAATGTCTTACGATTTTCCTTTAATGGTGGGGGATTTGTCATGGTACGCCCCTCTGGTACTGAACCCAAAATAAAATTTTACTTTTCAATAAAATCAGACACCTTCACAGAGGCAGAAGATAATCTTCACAAGATTAAAGCTGAGGTTATGCACCGTATAGCCCGAATACGATCTGTCTGATGAGAAGTGAACTCGTTCAACTAAACTTGAACATCGAGACTTCGGTGGGGGAGTCTACCCCCACCGAAGCAGAGTGCAGGGTCCCACTCCCACTTGTAGAAGTGGGAGTCTCACGATTGGATCAAGCCTGTTGAAAAGGGAGAGTTTTCTCAATGTTAAAAAACGAGCGCTGGTTTGCCGTCGTTAACCCGCAATCCGCCAATGGTAGCACGAGGAAACGGTGGCCAGAGTATTTAAGGCGACTACGAGAAGACGGATATCAAATTGATTTTGCATATACGACCGAGCCTGGAGATGCTATACGGATTACGCGAAGGACCTTGAAAGAGGGCTATACGCATATTATAGCCGTTGGGGGAGACGGGACCATGAATGAGGTCGTAAATGGTTTTTTCTCAAACGGTCAACAGATTAATTGTGAGGCTGAGCTTGCCCTCTTTTCCCATGGTACTGGAGGGGACTTAATTCGCACACTACAGATTGCTAGAGGGATTGAGGGCTTTTTGGAGATCTTAGGACGGGGCCAGAAACGCTTAATCGATGTGGGAGAAGTTCTCTTTCAAGACGAACACAGACAGCAAACTCATCGATATTTCCTTAATGTTGCGGACGTCGGCCTAGGAGGAGAGACCGTCGCTCGTGTCAATCAGCAAAGCAAACTGTTGGGGGGAAAACTGTCCTTCCTAATTGGTTCGGTTCTGAGTATTCTTCGTTATCGCAATAAAATTATGCACTGCGAAATCGATGGAAATCTTATCTTTGCAGGACGCTTAAACAGCATCATGGTGGCCAACGGTCGTTATATCGGCGGAGGAATGATGATTGCGCCTCATGCAAAAATTGATGATGGGTTATTTGATGTGGTCTGCTTGGGTGATTTTTCAACACTAATGCTTCTGCGACATTTACCCAAGATTTATAAGGGGACGCACCTCGAAATCCCTGGTGTCACAGTGTATCGTGGACGATTAGTTGTTATCACGACTGTCGAAACGGCTCTGCTTGATATCGACGGCGAACAACCAGGACAAGCACCTCTCACGTTTAGCATACATCCCAAGGCCTTGTGTTTATGGGTATAATGTGTTGATAGAAGCCTGCTTGGCTATGTTGGACAGCATATTGGCCCTTTAGATAAACTTGCCTGGCCGGGTGCTATGCTAGTCATTGTGCTAAGTGTGCTTTTTGTCCACCGTAGCCTGGCTGCCATCATATGGGAAAGAATTGGGGAATTCGGCACCATGAAAGCTCTGGGTTGGTCTCGGCGTGATATCCATCGGGCCTTAATTCTGGAACTGTTCTCTCAGGTGCTGATTGGGGCTTTATTGGGTCTCGGTATAGCAGCTCTTGGTAGTTTACTGGCTGGCTATTGGCATATTAATGTGTCTCCTCTAGGCAGCGTCCCGCCTTTACCTGGAATGGCTCCATTAGCAAATACTATCAAGATAAACATTAAAAGAGGGGAAATGCATAAATGAAGAAAAAATTGATATCCGTATTTCTTACCACATTATTCACATTCTCATCTGTACAACCAACATTAGCTACAATTAGCTCAACAACCATTTCTCCAATAATTAATAGAATTTCAGGTCAAAATCGCTATGACACATCATCTGCAATCGCTAAACAAGGTTGGCCTAATGGTTCATCAAACTGCATTTTAACATATGGAGGTAATTATTCCGATAGCCTCACAGCAACACCATTAGCAAAGAAATATGATGCTCCAATATTACTTACTGAGAGTACATCACTTACACCTATTACCAGACAAGCATTAATTGATTTAAAAAACAGAAATGTCACAATTATAGGTGGTACAGAAGTAATTTCATCATCAGTAGATACAGAATTGCAATCTATGGGAATAACTACAAATAGAATATTTGGAAATGATAAATATGAAACCGCAATTGCAGTAGCTAAACAAGTCACTTCAACACCTTCAATAATATTTGTTTGTATATCTGATGATTTCACGGATGCACTTTCAATTTCTCCGATTGCCTCGATAAAACGAGATCCAATCATTCTAGTACCCAATAATAATATCCCTGACTCTATTAAGGATTATATATCTTCTAATAAAAGTATCGTAAAGTCCTATGTTATAGGTAATTCAGATGAAATTAATGATAATATTGCTAATCAATTTCCAAATTATGAAAGGATTTCAGGAAACGATCGATACAGCAGAAATATTGCTGTTAACAAGGAATTTGAGAGTGTTTTTAATCTAAATAATACAATCGTAACTTCAGGTGAGCAATTTCCAGATGCTTTAAGTGGAAGTGCTCTAGCTTCAAAAATATCTGCTCCTATTATTTTAGTGAATGATGCTTCACCTAATGATACAAAAAGTTATTATAAGCAAAGATTAGTAAACGCTAGTAATAATGGTAGTAGTAATTATAATCCTAGTGTTTATGTATTTGGAGGAACTGCTGTTGTTCCTGATAGTGTGATACAAGAGTTGGGACAAGGACAGGTTATTACTGTAAGCCACGTAAGTGCTGTTAATGTAACTACTACAGCAGGAACTGCTCCGGTGTTACCTTCTACAGTAACTGCTACAATGAGTGATGGGACATCTAAAATGGTTAATGTCAATTGGGCGGGCAGGGCATTAAGTCAACCAACAAGTGCAGGAAATTATATTGTTATTGGTACAATTGCTGAATCAAATATAATTAATGTAATAGCTACAGCTACAGTTACAGTCGCAGACGTGAATCCAGCAGCTATTTTGACAATTCAACAAGTGCAACAGGAAATTTTAGGTATATGGAAGACTTCTGATGGAAAACATACTTTGGAATTTCATGATGATGGTACATTAGAAGAAACTGAAGTACTCACTGGATATACTAATATTTATAAAAAAAAATATTCATTCAGTAATCCCACAAGGATAAGAATCGTGAATTCCAGTTGGGCTGAAGATGACAATTTTGTATTAAATGGAAATCGTTTAGAAATTTCTAATTTGGGTATTTCTCGTATTTGTGGAAATTCCAATGATTTTAGTAATACTGATAGTTTTATTCATCCCAGTTTCAGTCAATCCGGTATTTCCAGTAATTATGTATTCATAAAGGTTAATTAAATCTGATACACATTCGCGTCGAATATGGGGTCACGGGAAACACATCACTTAAAACCAGAGGGCGTAACGAAACTGAAGTTTCGCCGGTTTCTCTGCTGGCATATCAATGGAGGCGTCGTTTTGTGACCTCGTAGAACAACCGGATATTAGTAATGTTAACATAAGCAGCAGAGATAATAGCCATTGAGATGTAATATTGCGCATCTTATTTCCTCCTCGGGATCTCTTTTGGCTGGGAGAAGATCCGCTGGGGTGTCAATTTGATACGATCAAGGACCAGTAGGAACAGAGCCCCAGCTAACATGACGGTATCTTCTGTAATTGCCTGCCAACCAACTGTTCGTTCCACCCCACTAAAACAACCACATTCCACGTCCAGTTCCCGGATCGCACTAATGGCAATAAGGCTAATGAACAACACCAGTAAACCGGAGATTGCCATTGCTCCTCCTTTCACTTTAACCCCCAGGACAAGAGCAGCTCCGGGAAGGGTTTCAAACCAGGGTAAAATAACAGCCACTGATTCTCGTGAATATGTTGAAAGAAGAGAAGAACTGAAAGGAAGAAGAAATAAATCTGCTTTGGATGTTCTTAAAGAGAGGTATGCCAAAGGTGAAATTTCTTCAGAAGAGTTTCAACAGATGAAAAAAGAACATTCAGTAAATTGCTAAGTTGTTCCATTCTGAGGTGCAAAATCCAAAAACCCGAAGAAAAACACACCGTGAATCTCACAGGCTTTCAAATCGCATAATCAGTTAAAATTGCAGAAGACAACAGCCATTAGTCTCATATCCGTCAGAGATCAGTGGCTGTTGTCTTCTGCGCACTCAGAAAATCTGGTGGGTCGCGCCGGACCGGGGTAATTGGTCTTCACTGGGAAATGATCCATGAATAAGAGTCCGGGTGCCCGAGCTCAAAGATTTAGTAAGGGATCAGTCCACAGTCCTCTAAAATTTGCTGACCTTTTTTACTCAACATCAAATCTAGGAACTCCTTTGCCAGTGCCGGATTTTCAGCATTTTTCGGGATGGCGATGGCAAATTCAATGGGTGCACCAGGAATGGTAATCATCTCTCCAGAATTTTTACCCTGCAAACTCACGGTGGACTGGCGGTAATAGTCCGCATGGGCGGGGTTGGAGAGGTTTATCTTTTCCGGCAGAGTTAGATATCTTAGGCCAAACTGATTGACCACGCAGAGATATTCAAAAGCATAGTCTAGTTTTCCTACAAGTACATCAGAAGCCAAATCATAAGATTTGGGATAAATCAAATCCCCCCTGCACCTCTGGTCTAGTTGTCCAAAAAGACCCGGCCGTCCGTAATATTGCTCCGCCAACTGCCAGACTATCAGAGTACGATAGCCGCAGGGGTCTAAATGTTGGTTAGACCTTCCAAAGGTTACTTCTTCACGAAGCAAGATATCAAACCAATTCTTAGCGTCAATTTCCCCACCGCCCTTGGAAAATTCGTCATAGGTCAGTACAATTTGGTCGTTGGCAAAAATGTAGTATTTGTCTACATACTCGGGTCCAAGCAGCTCATCAAAGAGCATAGGGTCTGCCAGAGCAAGAACATCCACCACCTTGCCCTCACGCACCTGTCTTGCACAGGCTCGTGAACCACAGGATTCTAGTTGAATGTCTAGTCCTGGACGCGCTTCATGTAATAACTTGGCACATTCCACGACCGGTTTACGCAATGCCCCAGCGTGTAATATTTTTAAGGTTTGCGGATTACTCATTTCTCTTTCACCTCCCGTTGGTACTGTTCTAGAAATACTTGCATTTTAATTACCTTGTCGGTAATTAACTGCACACAGTAATCTAAAGCTTGGTGACCTTCAGGGCTTAACTGGTAGGCACGTCGGGCGGGACCAGTGTTCTCAGTTTCCCACTGAGAAATGACTAACCCGTCTTCTTCCATTCGACGCAGGTTGCGGTAAATTGTGGCAGGGTCCGCTTCGATTTCCGAGAAGCCTGATTCGTTAACCATTTGAATTAAACCGTACCCGTGAGCGGGCTTATTAGCCAGAAAGTAAAGCAGAGTTGGTACCAACATTTTATCAATACGACCAGCGATATACGCAAAGGCAGGGTTTTGCGCTTCTTCTTTCACAGTTTTCACCTCGAATTCCTTCTACATCTAACTTTCTTCCTCAATCGCATAAAACCTGCTGATGTGGTAACTGGCCTGCAGAACTGTTTCTAAAATCCGATCATAGGATATCTTTTGGGAGTCATAAAGAATAGTAGCTTCCCTGTGCAGGATCAGGTATTGTAAAATACCTGCTAACTGTCTTAGTATTTGTTGCAGACCTTTTTTGTCCTCTTCAACAATAACCAAAGTTATTTTACCGGTAACCATCATATCACACCCTGACTATTTAGTAATACCCCATAGTAAGGGAATTCCTCCCATCAGGTTACCCCAACGGTTGGGATGAGGCAACAGCATATTTAGAAGAAATATTGTCCAATGTAGCTAACGGCCAGGAACAAAACTAGACAAGTTAGGACAATTTTAATAATTCTATCTGGGAGGAACTTCTGGATACGGGCACCCACATACGTACCCAGCAGACCACCGATACCAAAGAGTACACCTAGCATCCAGTCCGGAGCCACTATGGCACCACCCGCTATGTCGCTTGCAGCTAGAATGTGGTAGAAGGTAACCCCAGCAATGGAGGTGATGAAGGTACCTGCCAAAGCAGCACCGGCCACTGTATAAACGGGTAGACCCAGCACAGCCACACAGAAGGGGGAAATGATGGCCCCCCCGCCAATGCCATAGATACCGCCAATTAAACCCACTACCAGAGAGAGGCTCAAAATGGTTATTCCACTAAAGGAATAGGTTTCACCCCAGAATTCATACTCAATCTTCTTCCAAGAAACGATCTTAGTTTTGACCACTGCCTCCGTCGGCAGACCAGAGGCCATGCGGCCGGAATTTTCTGCCTTCATCTTAGCCACTTGTTCGGCAAACTTGTTCTGCATGATTTTACTTTGCTCTTTAACTTTCTTATTCCAGCCCATCACTTCGGACAAAAGCCGGTAGCCTAGGTATAATAACACTACGCCCACAAAGAGCTTAAAGACTTTGGGGTCTGGCAAGTAGAGGATACGTACCCAAGCTCCAACGAATACGCCTGGCAGTGTACCAATAACCACAGCCCAAGTTAGCGGCCAGGCCATGCGGCCCTCTTTGATGTAGCGGTAGAGACCGCCGGGGATGGCCACTATATTGTAAATCATGTTAGTAGGACTCACTGAGGGACTAGTATAATGCAGGACACTCATTTGGAACGGTAGTAACAGAAAAGCACCAGACACCCCAGCAGAAGCCGTCAAAGTCGATACCAGAAATGCTACCAACGGGGGGATAAAGGGTAATACATCGACGCCGGAAACCGGAAAATGCATACTATTTCCTCCTTTCAAATTACCATGTAAAATTAAATTCGTTAGCTAATGTGTCACCCATCTTCTAAGTGCAACATGCATATATAATTACTTTAATAATATACATTGTAAAAAATATGTCAATGAATAGTTTAAATGTTTTATGGTGAACTGAACCCAGAAAGTTACCACGAATTCCATACCTTTAAAGACTCTTCTCCTTGTTGTGTCAATTAATAAACGCCTATCTGGCCTGACTCACCGGATAACGGTTGCTGCGTCTGATTTTACGCTCTAAAACTCAGCTTCATTAAGGCGTTGAAATATGAGTCTCTCGCTCTAATTATAATAGTTAAAGGGTGTACTGGTTTGCCATGGAGCTCGCTTTACCTAATAAAATACTGATTCCTACTGAATTGTCTTCAGTAGGAATCAGTATTTTATACAGAGGAGTTGTTTGATTGAGTTACGTTTGAGTGTTGTTCACCCAATCGGGACGTTAACCTATTGAATACGCTGGTGCTTTTACCAAAGTGTACCAAATTCGGAGTTTTACAAAGCTTTTATCGATGGAAATCTTATGTTTGCAGGACGCTTAACAAGATTTATAAGGGGACGCACCTCGAAATCCCTGGTGTCACAGTGTATCGTGGACGATTAGTTGTTATCACGACTGTCGAAACGGCTTTGCTTGATATCGACGGCGAACAACCGGGTCAAGCACCTCTCACATTTAGCATACATCCCCAGGCCTTGTGTTTATGGGGATAATATACAAATTCAGAAGTGGTTTACAGGCGCAATGTAAGCCACTTTTTCAATGATTGCATCCACGTTGGGTCGAGGGAGTATCCATCACCAGCCAGCAGATCAAAACAGATTTACTGGCTTTAATATTTGTGAGTCACTAAATGTGATCTACCAATTATTATGATCAAAACAGCATAAAAAATCAAAAAAAAGCAATATATACTTAACAAAAATGCAAAAAAATGATATTCTTCAGATAGACAAAACTAAAGGACAAAAGGGGTTTTATAATTATGTTTGCAGAGGAACGTCGTGAGCAAATCCTTACCAAGGTAAAATCCTTGGGAAGGGTATTGGCAAAAGAACTTGTGGAAGAATTTCAGGTTTCCATTGATACTATTCGTAGAGATCTTACAACGATGGAAGAGGACGGACTTCTAAAAAGAACGCATGGTGGGGCCGTGCCTTTATCAAAGGTTAGAAGATTTCCGATGGATGATCAAATTAGATATAGCGAGGGGACTGTGCATCAAAACGCAGTGGCTAGGATTGCAGCATCTTACATCGAGCAGGGCGACACTTTATTTATTGGTGGGGCCAGTATTCACTATATTTTAGTAAAATATCTCCCAGTTGATCGGGACTATACCGTAATTACAAATTCGCTCATTATCGCTGAAAAACTTAAACATCATAGTAATATTGAGACGTATATCGTATGTGGAAAAGTTAAAAGTGAGGAAGGGATCGTTGATCCTTTGGCGACTGAATTTATTAGAACGTTACGCATAGATACTGCCTTTTTGACTGGTGGAGGAATTTCAGCAAAACATGGATTGAGCAGCTCAACACCGGAAGGCGCTATTTTCCAAAGAGCTGTCGCGGAAGTTTCCCGTCGCAAAATATGTCTAGCGAATTTTGACAAGGTAGGGGCAGAATTTTTTTCAAAAACGATAAATTTGAATGATTTGGATGTTCTTATTACGGATTGGGAAGCACCTGATGAAGAAATTAAGAAAATTCAACAGATGGGTATTAAAGTCTTAGTGGCAAAAGAAAATTAAAGTTAAGAAGGTTAGATGAATTATGAAAGTAAGTTTTTACACATCACTAAGGGAGTTTCATGAGAAAAAGGATGAGTTTAATTGTGCGATTCAGTCTGTTCTAGAAAAGGGGAATTTTATACTGGGCGAGCAAGTCGCTCAGCTTGAGAACGGAATTAAAGAATACTGCCATGCGAAATATGCTATTGGGGTAGCATCCGGAACGGATGCGCTGACAATAGCGTCAGATATTCTCGGTTTTAAGGACGGAAAAGAGGTAATAACTTCTCCATTTACATTTCTTGCATCTGCATCATGCATAACAAAGCATAGAGGGCGTCCGGTTTTTGTTGATATAGACGAAGAGACTTTTGCAATTGATGTAAACAAGATTGAAGAAAAGATTAATCAAAATACGATAGGAATCCTTCCCATACACTTGTTTGATCAGATGGCAGATATGGATAGGATAATGGATATTGCAGGTAATCATCAACTAAGGGTGCTTGAAGACGCTGCTGAAGCCTTTGGGATGAGGTGGAAGGGTAATGGCAGAAATTATAAACATTCTGGGACGATCGGTGACTTTGGAGTATTTTCATTTTTCCCAACTAAAACCCTTGGGGGCTATGGTGACGGTGGAATGATTATTACTAATGACGAAGAACTTGCTCAACAAGCTAAATATTATAGAGTACATGGTGCTTCAAAGAAATATCATTATGATTATGTCGGTTATAATTCGAGATTGGATACGCTCCAGGCGGCGATATTATTAGTCAAATTGAAGCATATTGATGATGCAATAGGAAAGAGAGAAAAGATTGCAAGGCAATATATTAAAACATTAAGTGATTGTAAAAATATATTACTCCCTAAAGTTAAAGGAGAGCAGAAGCAAGTTTACTATGTGTTTAACATATTGGCTGATAATAGGGATGAATTGGCTGAGTACTTAGCTAAAAATGAAATAGGGTATAGTATTTATTATCCTCGCCCGCTTCATTTACAGACGTGTTTTCGGGATCTAGGGTATAAAGAAGGAGATTTTCCTATCGCAGAGAGGGTATCGAATAAAATAATTGCTCTTCCGATCTATCCTGAAATGACAACGGATGAAGTTGAGTTTATATGTGAAAATATTAGATCATTTTATAAAAAACTAAAGTGAACTCGTTCAATTAAAGTTGAACATCGAGTCTTTGGTGACTTACGATTTGGATCAAGTCAAAACATTGGTTTTTGTACAAGAAGGAAAGGAACTTAATGATGACTATTAGAAAAATATCCTTTTCACCACCTGATATTACTGAGGAAGAAATAGATGCAGTTTCAGAAGTATTAAGGTCCGGCTGGATTACAACAGGTCCAAATTCTGCTCGATTCGAGCAAGAATTAGCAAATTACTGTGGGACTCATTATGCAGTAACCTTGAATAGTGCGACGGCAGGTATGGAGCTTATTTTAAAGGTCTTGGTTATAGGTAGGAACGATGAAGTGATTACGACTCCTTACACCTATGCAGCTACCTCAAATGTACTTGTTCATAGAGGAATAATGCCAACGTTTGTAGATGTTAAGAAAGATAGCTTTTTAATTGATGAACAAAAGATTTATGAGGCAATCACTCCGAGAACTAAAGCAATAATGACGGTTGACATTGCGGGAGTGCCTGTTAACTACGATTCGATAAGGGAAGTTTTGAAGGCAAGAAATCGAGAAGATATTACACTAATTTCTGATTCCGCGCACTCTTTTGGAGCGACGTATAAAGGACGGAAGGTAGGAGGGCAGATGGATTTCCATGTGTTCTCGTTTCATGCAATAAAGAACCTGACGACGGCGGAAGGCGGAGCAATTACTTATAATGACAACAGTTTTCAAGGAAAAGAGGACTTATATAAGAAACTCAAATATACTTCATTACATGGACAAAATAAGGATGCATTCGCAAAAATGCAAGCTGGAGCTTGGAAATATGATATCTTAACCGATGGATTCAAATGTAATATGACCGATATTATGGCTGCAATAGGAAGGGTTCAACTTCATCGGTATGAAGATATCTTAAGAAAAAGAGCAGAACTACATAAAGTTTATAGTAATATACTTGGCACGAAAGAATGGGCAATCCTTCCCTTTGACAAAAACGACGAGGTAGAAACATCCTATCACTTATATACTTTAAGGTTGCAGGATTTTAGTGAAGAACAGAGGGATCGTGTCATACAAAGGATGGGCGAAAAAGATATTGCCACAAATGTGCACTTCATGCCACTGCCAATGTTTACGCTTTATAGGAACCTCGGTTATAGACTTGAAGATTATCCGAATGCGTACGCTCAGTATGCAAATGAAATTTCACTACCGCTTTTTTCGAAGCTGTCAGTCAATGATGCGGAATATGTGGCAGAAGAGCTTATCGAGTGTATTGAAAGGATTTAGAAGGACTCAAGAAATGGAGGGCGGGAAGATGCCCTCCATTTCTTGAGTCCCTACGTTCCAGGCAGGAGCTTTGCACAAACAAAAACGAATCTCTCTGATGGAGTGGTCCGCCAAACTCGGCTAAAGCGGTGCATTCATCAGCAGGGCAGCGCACAAGGACACCTATCGTTTCCCGTTCCAAGCCCAGGACGAAGTGTCACACAGGCACGACGTCTTTACGTAAGCGGAATAGCAAACTCCGTGAAAGCGACCGACCCCAGACGCGGGGCAGCGCACAAGGACGTGCGCTGCCGCCATTGCGCCAAGACGATAAGCGGACGAGCTTATCGCCACACTGCAACTCATTACGCATACTCCTGCAGTGTGGATTGGCGCATTTGGCACGATAGTTTCCTGTGGAGATTATCGCCGTAGGCGGGTTCTTTAAAGGATACTACCGCCGAAGGATGAACCCCGCACTCTTGCATAAAAACCGCTGGAGCCCTAGTTTGGCCCACGACAGCATGAGGTGAGCGTTGTAACGCAAGTTCAACTAAATTGTCTGACCATTATTGACCTTCGTGATAAAAGGGAATATAATTTAGTTGTCAAGGAAAAAATACTCCAATATATCCCAAGCTAAACCTCTAAGTAGTAATTATTTCAATACAACTGGAAACAAGTACATGAAGAACTGAGGTGAGAAAATGGATTTTAAAGATTACTATGTCAGTCTAGGTGTTGCACCAGACGCAGATGAAAAAACCATAAAAAAAGCTTTTCAGAAGCTAGCAAAAAAATATCACCCTGATGTTAATCCGGGTGACAAAGCGGCTGAAGCTAAATTTAAGGATGCTACGGAAGCCTATCAAGCGATCAGCGATCCTGAGAAACGACGCAAATATGATGAACTACGGCAGGACTATCAACAATGGAAGAGTCGCGGAGGACGTGGAGATTACAATTGGGACCGTTGGCAGTCTAATCCTGGTGGAGGGGGTGGAGGGACTCAGACCCATACCATGTCCCCAGAAGATTTTGCAGAAATGTTCGGTGGCTCCGGATTTGGTGGCTTTGGGGGGGAAGGATACTCTGATTTCTTCTCTACCCTCTTTGGAGGGGGTGGTGGACAAGGCCGCGGACAAGGCCGCGGGTGCAGCGGCGGCTCAACTGTAAGACATGCTCGCGCTGGTCAGGACCATGAAGTCGAAGTTCAAGTGACCCTCGAAGAAACTTATCATGGAACTACACGGGTCATCCGTACGGGGGAAAAACAAATCGAGGCTAAAATTCCGAAAGGGGTACGCACCGGTTCTAAGGTGCGGCTTACGGGTCAAGGCGGTCCAGGAATTTCAGGCGGGTCGAGTGGGAATCTCTATTTAAACGTCATAGTAAGTCCCCATGCTCTTTTCATCCGCGATGGGGATGATTTGAGGGCCGACCTACCAATTGATTTCTACCGAGCCGTTTTAGGTGGGGAGGTCAGTATTCACACCTTTGGCGGGGAAGTCCTTCTCAAAATCCCACCACTCTCTCAGAGTGGGAGAAAATTTCGTTTAAGAGGAAAAGGTATGCCTAACTTAGAACAGCCTCTTCAACATGGGGATCTCTTTGCAGAATTATCGATCGTTTTGCCAGAAGGAATAAGTGAGCAAGAGATTACGACCCTTCGTGAATTAGCCAATCAACGAGGAACAACTGAAGAGCTCAAAGGGCAATAGAGAGACCTATAAGTGTTTTACTTGTGAACCGCGGCTTGACGTTACCTAGCTTGAAAAGGAGTGAGCAAATATGTCTTTTGATACCAATCGTTTTACCCAGAAATCTCAGGAAGCTATCACCAATGCCCAAACTATATCGGAACGAAACGGGAACAGCCTAGTAGAGCCCGAGCATCTTTTGCTCTCCCTTTTAGAGCAAGGGGATGGCGTCGTTCCCCAAGTACTAACTAAATTGAATATGGCGGTTGGCGCACTCATCCAAAGCATTCGGCAAGAGATCAACCGCTTTCCCCGCATTAGCGGCGGAAACGTGCAAATAAGCATTTCACCCCGCTTACGGACTGTTTTAGTATCAGCACATGATGAGATGATCTCTTTTGGCGATGAGTACGTTAGCACTGAACATTTACTGCTTGCGCTTTTTGAAAAAGCTGGAGGGGCTACTGAACAAATCCTAAAACAAGCTGGACTTAGCCGAGAAAAATTGCTTCAGGCCCTACGTGAAATCAGGGGAACCCAACGGGTTACAAGCCCTAATCCTGAAGGGACCTATGCGGCCCTGGAACAGTTCGGCCTCAACCTAGTGCAGCAAGCGAGGCGAGGACGTCTAGATCCAGTCATTGGCCGTGATGAGGAAATTCGTCGTGTCATCCAGACTTTATCTCGACGTACAAAAAATAATCCCGTGCTAATCGGGGAGCCTGGGGTTGGTAAAACAGCGATCGTCGAAGGATTAGCTCAACGGATTGTGCGGGGAGATGTTCCTGAGGCAATTAAGGATAAACAAGTTATTTCTCTTGATATGGGAACCTTAATTGCTGGAGCCAAATACCGAGGAGAGTTTGAGGAACGCCTGAAAGCGGTGCTCAAAGAAATACAAGGTCGAGACGATGTGATCCTGTTTATTGATGAATTGCATACCGTTGTGGGAGCGGGAGCTGCAGAAGGTGCAATGGATGCTAGCAATATGTTAAAACCGATGCTGGCCCGCGGAGAACTTAGCATGCTCGGTGCGACCACACTCGCGGAGTATCGCAAGCACATTGAAAAAGATGCTGCACTCGAACGACGCTTTCAACCGATCATGGTGGAAGCGCCTAGTGTAGAGGATACCATTTCAATCCTACGCGGACTTAAGGAACGTTATGAAACGCACCATGGCGTAAGAATTACAGACGGAGCCATCATTGCTGCTGCCGTATTATCAGATCGTTATATTAGTGACCGTTTCCTTCCGGATAAAGCGATTGATCTCATCGATGAAGCTGGAGCCCGAATGCGTATGGAAATCACCAGCGATCCCTATGAATTAGATCAGATTAAACGCCGGATGATGCAACTTGAAATTGAACGGGAGGCCTTAAAGAAAGAAAAGGATGACGCCAGCAAGGAACGGTTAGCAAAGATTGAAGAAGAGTTAGCCAACCTCAAAGAAGAGCGTTCTGGACTTGATGCCCAATTGCTAGGGGAACGTGAAATTCTGGCGCGAATTCAGCAACTAAAAGAGGAAGTCGATCGTTCGCGCACACTGATGGAGCAAGCACAGCAACAATTGGATTATAATAAGGCCGCCGAATTACAGTATGGCATAATCCCAAATTTAGAAAAGGACCTTAAATCCATAGAACAAACATTACAAACTAAGAAAAATACCTTATTAAAACAAGAAGTGGTAGAGCAGGATATCGCCGAAATTGTGGCAACGTGGACCCATGTACCAGTCTCTAAACTAATGGAAAGTGAAATGCAAAAACTCGTCAATATGGAAGATCGTATTCATCAACGGGTCATCGGTCAAGAGGATGCTGTTCGAGCCGTCGCCGATGCCGTACGACGGGCACGAGCTGGTCTACAAGACCCCAATCGTCCTCTGGGCTCTTTCCTCTTTCTGGGGCCGACCGGTGTCGGAAAGACTGAGTTGGCCAGAGCTTTAGCAGAGTTCCTTTTTGACGATGAACAAGCTATGGTCCGTATTGATATGTCTGAGTATATGGAAAAGCACACGGTATCTCGCCTAATAGGAGCACCTCCCGGCTATGTAGGGTATGAAGAAGGCGGACAACTTACTGAAGCCGTGCGTCGTAAACCGTATAGTGTTATTCTCTTTGACGAAGTAGAAAAAGCTCACAGCGATGTCACGAATGTACTCTTGCAACTCTTAGACGATGGTCGATTGACTGATGGACAAGGGCGTATGATAAACTTTAAAAACACGGTTGTCATCTTGACCAGTAATATTGCCAGCCCGTCTATTCAGCAATTAACCCAACGCAAAGCCCCCTTAGAAGAAGTCCGCTTTAGCATCAATGAAGAACTAAGGCACCACTTCCGGCCGGAATTTCTTAACCGCCTCGATGAAGTCATCATTTTCCATCCTCTAGGGCGCGAGCATATCGGACAAATCGTGGAAATCCAACTTGGACTATTGCGTCAGCGCTTAAGCGAACGCAAACTCACGTTGGAATTGTCAGCTAGGGCACGGGAACAAATTGTTAATGAGGGGTATGACCCTGTTTATGGAGCAAGACCTCTCAAACGTGTAATCCAACAACGTCTACAAAATCCCTTGGCCCTTAAACTCCTGCAAGGAGAATTTAAGGAAGGACAACAGCTTCGTGTGGATGTCGACGCCACCGGGACATATTCGTTTTCATCACAAAAAGATTAAGCGATTCCTAAGGATACTCATTCGTACTCTATCCGATTCAAAAAGAGGGTGTTGCAAAACTACTGTAAAGTAGTCAGCAACACCGCCTGTTTTTGTAGAATAATTTATATGCCTACCCTTTTTAGGGTTTTTCTAATCCAAATTTAGGCTGCCAATATTTCCCGAAGACTACCCTCATAAATCCCAAAGGTTCTGCTTGCACTCCATCAAACCGACCCCAGAGGAGCGATTTTCTGCTAAGCGGATGCGTTTGTGGAGCCGCGCTAAGGTGAGCACCGACGGTTCGCGTTCCCGTAGCGCGCCGCAGGTTCACATGCAGAAATGCCCAGAGGTTCGGACGCGCTCGCGAACCGTCCAGCGAGCCAGCGGCAGAACTCGCAGACGCGTGCAGAACGAAGACACCGTCTTCGCACGGGTTAACACAGCATAAAATCGCTCCTCCCCAGAACAAATCCCAAGAAAACTTCTTCATATAGAAAAACAATATACCCATCCTCCGTTTTCCCTAGCTTTCTGTTTATAATTAAAAAAAGGTTGTTGCTTACGAACTTTCGGTTCGTTTTGCAACAGCCCCTTCCATGTTTGACCATGCTATGTTTCTTAAAACTTGGCGAATATTCATAACTAATTGTATAATGTAGACTAACCGATCCATCCTCATAGACTTGTTCAACTTTTACAATATTAATACTGAGGTGAAACTATGCACACTAACTTACGTCAGTTTATTGAAACTCTCCGCAGGGAGAAGCAAATTGTCGAGATTGAATCAGAGGTTGACCCGTATCTAGAGTTGGCAGAAATTCACCGTCGTGTCATTGAGGAAGAAGGGCCAGCCCTGTTGTTCAAGCGAGTTAAAGGAAGCGCTTTTCCAGTTGTCACTAATTTGTTTGGAACACGTTCGCGCGTTGACCTTGCCATCGGTCCGAAACCGGAGAAAACAGTACAGCGTGCCGTTTCGGCCTTGCATCGTTTGCTTCCACCGAAACCTTCCGTACTTTGGCAGGAAAAGGACTGGATGCTTTCCCTGGTTAAAAGTGGGCTTCGTATGGTTAATCAGAAATACGCACCAGTCCTTGAGATTCAAGAACGTTCCGTGGATCTGACAAAACTTCCGGTCCTTACTAGTTGGCCTGACGATGGTGGCCCCTTTGTTACGTTGCCCTTAATCTACACTGAACATCCCGTTACCGGAGAACATAATCTTGGCATGTATCGCATCCAAATCTATGGTTCAAAACAGACTGGTATTCACTGGCAGATACATAAGGGTGGGGGATTTCACTATTATGAAGCGGAGCAATTGGGACAGGCTCTTCCCACGACTCTTTTCTTAGGGGGCCCGCCAGCTCTAATACTTTCTGCTATTGCTCCTCTACCAGAAATGCTACCTGAGCTTATCTTCTCATCCTTTTTAATGGGAGAAAAACTATCTCGAGTTAAGGTTCCTACCCATCCCCATGCTCTTATCGCCGAGGCTGAGTTTGCCATCTGTGGAACTGTGCCCCCGAGCGTTCGTAGGCCGGAAGGGCCCTTTGGAGATCATTATGGTTATTATTCCCTAACTCACGATTTCCCGGTCTTTGACATACATACAGTCTACCATCGTCGAGATGCGATCTACCCAGCTACAGTTGTAGGGAAACCTCGTCAGGAAGATTATTTTATTGGCGAATATTTGCAGTCCTTGTTGTCCCCCATGTATCCGGTAGTCATGCCTGGAGTAAAAGCACTCTGGACATATGCGGAAACTGGCTTTCACGCTCTGGCAGCGGCCATTGTACGTGAGAGTTATCACCGTGAAGCTTTGGCCCACGCTTTCCGAATCCTTGGCGAAGGGCAACTTACCTTGACAAAGTTTTTAATACTAACCGATGTTTCGCTCGACTTACAAGATTTTAAAACCCTCTTGGAGACTGTTCTTGCTCGCTTTCAACCAGAATCTGACCTTCTAATCCTCCCTGAAACATCCATGGATACCCTAGACTATACCGGACGGGATCTTAATCACGGAAGCAAGGCCATAATGCTTGGGTTAGGATCCCCCAAACGAGACCTCCCCCGTCAGATAGAAGGGGGATCCCTTCTCGGAATTAAAGAAATTAAACCTTTCTGTGCAGGGTGTTTGTTATTAAAAGCTCCTTCGTTTAACAATTCACCGGAACTCGCCAATGACGTGTTACCGCATCTTCTGGACGAACCGTTCAAGGATTGGCCCCTGACGATTTTAGTCGATGACCTTACTCTTGCCATAGAGCCAACCGGATTTCTCTGGCAAGTATTTACCCGCTTTGATCCTGCTCATGATATCTTTGCCGCGACTGAGATGCTTAAGCATCGTCTGGTATATAGAGGCCCAATTCTGATCGATGCTCGGATGAAACCTGGTTATCCTGGGGAAGTGCTCCCCGACGAGGCGACCGTTAATCTAGTTGATCATCGCTGGAAAGAATATCGGATTTAAACAATTCCTTGGCCATTTCTAAATAACGGATGGCCTGATCTACTTGTGCTTGAAGTTCAGTTTTTTGCTCAGCTAATCCTTTAATTTGCTCTTCGATTTGGACGATTTCCGCTCGTTTTTCGATGAGCTTAGTATCTACTTCGGTTTCCATTGCTTCTGAAATACGCGTTGCTTCATGAAGCAACGTTTCACTTTCATTACGGGCAGATAGTATAAGCTCATCAGCTTTTTTTGAAGCTTCGTCTTTTACTTGGTTAGCGATTCGCTGGGTACTCAGAAGGGCATCTCGGAGTTCCTTTTCTATCTGCTCATACTGCTTGAGGCGGTTCCCCCATTCAGAGTTTTGTTCCTTTAAGCTGTTAATTTGTAAGCGCAACTCTTTATGCGCGGCATTAGCTTCAGATAACTGACGGTCCGTTTCTGCCCACGCTTGGTCGACAGCTTCTGGATCATACCCACGAATAACTCGCTTGAAGTCCGGCGTTTCCAAATTCTAAAGCCTCCTTTTTCATATCCTCTGATAATTAATGTATCATTTCTTGCCTCTCTCGTGAAGTGCCATTCGACCTAGTGCTGTGATCTATGGGATATAATTTTAAAGACCGTGAATAATTTACGGTCTTTTTACACACCCTGAAAATGTTATTTAGAATAAACTTCAAAAAAAGGAGGGATTTAAGATGCAAGTAAATGATATGGAAATGAAGAAAATCCTAGACCAAGGCATGTTAACCAGGAGTATTATTGAAAACGAAACCGCTATGAGAAAATGCCAAATGTACACGGAAATGGCTCAAGACCCTGCTGTGAAAGCATTTTTTAAAGAGCAAGCTAAAGGCTTAGAAGACGTATTGGGTTATTTCAACAAAGGAATGGCCGAACTACATTAGAAAGGGGGCTTTAGAAATGAGTCAATTTTCAGACTTGGATATGCTCTATGATTATGAAAAAGACGCTGTCACCGCCGCGATGGGATACATGACATTAGCCACTCGTGCTCATCATGGTGATCTAAGGAATATCTACTTACGCTTAGCCAACGAAGCGACCAATGCCCATACTAAGGTCAGCAAGTTGATTAGTCAAAGCGGCGGGGTAGCCTAAAACTGTACGGAAATAAAGAACCGAGAACAAATTTTAATTTGTTCTCGGTTCTTTATTTCCACCATCCGGTGGTCATCCCGCTTGCAATTTGGCTAAAAGTATAGATTGAAGCTTCATTAATTCGGAAGAATTGTCGACCAAAACGAATAATCCCCTTTTCAGGATAGTATTGCAAAGCATAATCTTCTTCTACATGGAAGCGAGAGGCTTCCCGATGTAATGTAAAATACATAATCTTTTGATTCTCCAAGGCGAGTAAGGCTGGTTCTGAGGACGAAAGGGGAGTTGAACGTTCTAGGTTGCGCATCAATTCTTGGATTAATGCTTCGTTTGTGTAGTATAAAGGAAGGAACGGATCATCAGAATTAATCATTCCTAGCTTGTTAATAGCCCGAGGATGAAGTTCTCGATTGGGAACATTGAGTGTACTAAAAGGATCAAGCCAACTTTCTTTAAAGACTGGTGGCCCGAAAAGCAAGATCGCGAATAATAACACAATGCTTAAAATAACAGTAAATTTATGATTTTTCAAGCTTAACAAGCGCATTCGCCAGGAAAAAACAAGACTAGAAAACGAAAGCATCAGCATCCTCCTCAAGTCCGTGAGTTAACTCGCTAGGCTAAAGCTACATCGGAACCTCGTTCAGACGAAGTATTAAACACTATTAGAAATATAGCGAATTTAACACACAAAATGTACGATGTTCGAAATTTTTACTACGAACATCGTACATCTTTCATCGAGATTTAGCCAGCCAGTTGGCGTGATCGATACTGTAAAGTTTTCCGTTTGATTCGTTGGATTGCGTTGTCTAAAGACTTTGGAGGTAGTCCCAATCGTTCAGAAACTTCACGTTGTTTAAATCCTTGTATAAAATAATGTTCAAAAACCAGACGCTCAAGATTGGATAAGTCTTTATTTAAGCCGTGAATCATGGAACGAGCCTCTTCATTGGCGATAACCATTGTAGCAGGATCCTCGGTGTTTGCTAAAAGGGAGATAAAACTTGTTTCCTCTGACTCTGAAATCACATTGTTCAGGGAATAAGCGTCATTTAGGTTAATGTGTTTTTGACGAGTATACTTTCGAAGACTATCAATAAGCTTGCGTTTAATGACCATTCTTAAAAAATGAAGGAAGGGAATATTTAATTTTGTATCATAAGACAAGACAGCTCTATAAATTGCAATGCGCCCTTCTTGTATCAGGTCATCATAATCTGCTCTCGGTAAAAAGTATTTGCAAGCAATCATACGTACTTCGGGTTCATAGTGTTGAATAATTTGGTTTAATGCCTCTTCATCACCTGAGCGCGCTGCTTCTAGCATAGCTCTTTCCTTGTCTAGGGTACTTATGTTGGAAGTCATAGCACTCAACTCCTTGTCAAAAAATAGACACAATCACCCTTATGAGTCTAATCAAGATTGTGCCTTTTGACAAGGTTTATTTTGTGGACATTCCTCCAGATATTGTAATACTTACGAGTACGAAATGTCCATTTAGAATGATTTAAGCAAATTTGCGGTTTCAATTGCAGTCATTGCTGCGTCAAAGCCTTTATTCCCAGCCTTTGTTCCGGCACGTTCAATTGCTTGTTCAATACTATCGGTAGCTAAGACTCCAAAAATTATGGGAACCCCAGTTTGTAGGCCCACTTGGGCGATTCCTTTACTAACTTCGTTACTGACTAGATCAAAATGAGGTGTGGCGCCACGAATAACGGCACCAAGGCAAACAACCGCATCATAGCGCTTTGAGTGTGCCATTTTTTGAGCCACAAGAGGAATTTCAAAGGCTCCCGGGACCCAGGCCAGCTCAATATCGTCTTCAAGCGCCCCGTGTCTGTGTAAGGCGTCAATTGCACCGCCAACTAATTTGCTCGTTATAAATTCATTAAACCGTGCGGCAATAATTCCAATCTTAAGCCCTTGAGCCAATAAATTACCTTCATAAGTTTTCATAGTTTTACTCCCTTTCTACTAGAGTTGATTTATCTATTAGCTATTGATGTAGTGATCCTTTAATGAACTTCTGTCAAGATATGTCCCATTTTAACTTTCTTTGTACAAAGATAGGCAAGGTTTTCTGGCTTGGATTGTATCTCAATAGGAACACGTTCTACGACTTTCAAGCCATACCCTTCAAGACCCACGATTTTTCGCGGATTATTGGTCATTAAACGAACTTTAGAAATTCCAAGGTCCGCTAAGATCTGCGCACCCACACCATAGTCACGCAAGTCTTCCGCAAAGCCTAAGGCCAAGTTAGCTTCGACAGTGTCTTTGCCTTCTTCCTGAAGTTTATAAGCTCTCAGTTTATTTAACAACCCGATTCCACGACCTTCCTGACGCATATAGAGTAATACGCCTCGTCCTTCTTGCTCAATTTCCTCTAATGCCGCAGTGAGTTGGTCTCCGCAGTCACAGCGCAGAGAATGAAAAACATCTCCAGTTAGACATTCGGAGTGAACTCGGACGAGTACTGGTTTACCATCATCAACTTTTCCTTTGACTAAGGCTAAGTGCTCCTTTTGATCGAGAATACTGAGATAACCAACGGCTCTTAAATCTCCATATTCCGTGGGAAGATTGACGCTCTCGACTCTTTCAATAAGTTTTTCCGATAGGCGGCGATACGCGATAAGGTCTTTAAGAGTAATAAGTTTTAGATTATGTTTTTTAACAAAAAGTTGTAAGTCCGGTACCCTGGCCATGGTTCCGTCTTCATTCATGATCTCACAGATGACGCCCGCAGGTTGAAACCCTGCGAGTCGCGCTAAATCCACTGAACCTTCAGTGTGCCCGGCACGGACTAAAACTCCACCTTCTCTGGCTTTCAGAGGGAAGATATGTCCCGGTCGTTGTAAATCAGTCGATTTACTATTAGGGTCAACTAGGACTTTAACCGTTTCAGCACGTTCAAAAGCAGATATTCCGGTTGTGCTTGTTACAGCATCGACAGTTACTGTAAAGGCTGTCTCACGAGGATCCGTGCTCTTGGGCACCATCGGTTCAAGTTGTAAAGCATGAATCCTGTCTCGGGTCATAGGAACGCAGATCAGACCCCGTCCATAGGTTGCCATAAAATTGATCGTTTCCGGGGTTGCCATTTCAGCGGCCATGACCAGATCCCCTTCGTTCTCACGATCTTCATCATCAACCATAACTATCATTTTACCTTGGCGAATATCTTCCAAGGCTTCTTCCACTGTGCTAAATGCCATGTCATTCACTCCTTTAATATTTATCCATTGGTTTTAAACTAGTAAGCTTAGATAAATCCGTTTTCCGCTAAGAAACCTAGAGAAAGATCGTGTTTGTTTTTATTACTTGATGTTTCATTTATTCCCATAAACCGTGCAACGTACTTACCAATAAGGTCTGTTTCCAAGTTGACGCTTGCACCAATCCCCTTTGATCCCAGTGTGGTTTGCTCAAACGTATGGGGAATAAGGGAGACAGTAAAATATTCGGATTCCGCATCAATCACCGTTAGTGAAATTCCGTCAATGGCAATGGATCCCTTGGGTAACATATAGGATAGAAGGGTAGGAGGTGCGCTGATTTCATACACTTGAGCGATTCCGCGTGAGGTAATCCTGCGAATATTGCCAACACCATCAATATGTCCACTGACCAAATGTCCACCTAAACGGGTTTGAAGCTGTAACGCACGCTCTAGGTTGACACGACTCCCACTTTTAAGCTCAGCGAGATTTGTTTTTGCTAAGGTTTCCGCCATCACATCCACAGTAAATTCATGCTCGCTTTGCTTAATCACGGTTAGGCAAACACCGTTGATGGCGATGCTATCTCCGATTTGGGTTCCATTAAGGACCTTTTTCCCCTCGATAGTTAGCTGCCCGGATTCTGGCAAGAGGCGAAGGGTACGGACGGTGCCCAGTTCTTCTACAATTCCAGTAAACACGTATATCCCCTCTCTAGTGAATTTCAGTTATAGATTGATCTAGATAACCGGTAACATGAAGATCACCTGAATACATATCAAGGTGGAGCTCTTTTATAGCTATAGCTTCCGCCATACACTTAATATGTAAACCCGAAAGGGGAGAAGGGCCATCTCCCCCAACAAGTTTGGGTGCAATAAAAAACTCAATTTTGTCAACTTGTCGCTCTTGAATGAGTGTGCCAGCTAGTCTACCACCACCTTCTAGCAACACACTAGTCCAACCGTGACGAACAAGATCACGTAACAGTTTTTCCAGTGGGACATACCGAAGTGTGTCATATTGCCACACTTCGACCCTTTCAAGATGGTTTAGACGTTCTATCTTCTCGTGAGAGGCAGCTTGAGTTGTAGCAATAACACAAGGGCTGTGAGCTGAAGAGGAGAGTACCTGAGCATTTTCGGCAATGCGCAATTTCCCATCGATGATGAGTCTTACAGGGTCTTGTCCACTGGGAAGACGGCAGGTGAGGGCGGGGTCATCCTGTATGACAGTTTCACTTCCAGCTAATATAACATCGTACCGGTTGCGTAGCTGATGAACATATTGTCGAGAAGCTTCCGTACTAACCCAGCGTGAATCTCCTGTCTCAGTGGCAATTTTGCCATCTAAGGTCATGGCTGTTTTGTAAACGACAAAAGGTAAGCCAGTCGTTATCACTTTAACAAATACCTCATTAATTAGGGAGGCTTCAGTAGACAGTAGGCCTACGTCCACCTGAATTCCGGCCTCGCGCAAGCGAGCAATTCCACGACCAGAAACAAGTGGGTTTGGATCTTTCATTGCGACGACAACGCGTTTAATTCCGGCACGGATCAGCGCGTCAGCGCAGGGAGGCGTTCGTCCAAAATGAGAGCATGGCTCCAAGGTGACATAAGCGGTAGCGTCGCATGCCTGCTCCCCCGCAGCCGCGAGAGCATGAACTTCGGCATGAGGAGTACCTGCCTTAAGGTGATATCCTTCTCCGATGATCTGTTCATCCCTGACGATTACACAGCCAACCACAGGATTAGGACTGGTTCTCCCTAGTGACTTGACGGCTAAGTCAAGCGCTTTTTTCATAAACATTTCATCATTCAAATTAAAAGGATTTGATGCTTGCATAAAAATTCCTTTCTTAGTGCGAAGCACGACAGTTAAACTTCGAGCCTCGAACATCGTGCATCGAGCCTCGACATTCTTAGCGTCTCCAAAAACAGTAAAAGCATAAAGGAAATTTAGTAAGTGGGTTAAGCTTTAATTGATATCAATAATCAGGAAATAAAAAAACACCCAGGTCTTCTCTGGGTGTTTGGGTCAGAAAGTCACAGCTCAAATAAAGCGCAAATACGCCACATTTTAACTGTTCCTCTTCTCATCCAGACTTTACTGTCGGCCCCGGAATGTCACCGGGTCTGCCAAAAGGCTCGCGGGCTTTACCGCCGGTAGGGAATTTCACCCAACCCCAGAGGAATAATTATTGTTAATTAAATTTACTTATAGTTTACTCCAGACTTTTGATTTTAGCAACCCTATATGGCACATTCGAAAAAATAACCAGTCAGTATGCCAGTCTATTTTGTGTCATACTGCGTCAGCATGTTCACCTAATAGCCCCACTATGAGGTGAGCATACCTCCTTGTCTGACGCAAAATATCCATGGCATCTTTGACTTGTTCTTCTCTTTCATATGCCTAATTTACCATGTAAGGAGAAGAATTCTTCGCGCAATAAACCCATGAGAATGGCGTCGTGATAATTTCCTAATACAAAACGTGCTTCACGTTGTCGACCTTCAAGCTTGAAACCGACCTTTTCATAGGCTTTAATCGCCCTGCTATTTCCATCCCAGGTATCCAGTGTGATCCTGTGAAAATTCCACTGGGCAAAAAGGAAGCGCATAAAAGTAATTAAGGCATCCGTTCCATAGCCTTTCCCCCAATACGTTTTATTCCCAATCACTACATAGAGGGTGGCCGATCGACCAGGAACATTAACTTCTTTAAAGCCTATTGATCCAATGAGCAGGTCGCTTTCATCCAAAATTGCATAGCAGTAGATGTCCGGCGATCCGTCAAGAAACTTTACTGCAAGTTGATCTTTGCTTTGTAGAGTATTCAATGGCCACGCCCCGCTGGACCATAAATTTACCTCTTGATCATTATACCATTGATACATTGTATCAATATCATCTTCTTCGATTGGACGTATTGATGTCTTTTGACCTTTTAGCATTTTGCAGAACCCCTTTAGTAAGTATGAGTAATGATTAGTTATTCTATCATTGCTTCTTGAACAAAATCAACTTGAGCAAAACTAAGGTAGTTAAATACTGTTTAGGCATTATTGTCCTGAGAGCGTACTTGTAAAACAATATGTTTTACCATAATATTATGCTAGTTGCTTAGAATATCTTTGTGGATATAAGGACTTGATATTATGTTAAAACTTAAAATAGGCCCTGAGTTAGTTCCCTATTCAATTAGAAGAAGCCGTCGGGCTAAGTATGTTAGTTTATCGATTGGGGCAGTTGGGGTAGAAGTCGTGGCACCTTTTACTATGATCGATAGCGAAATTATCTCGCTTATTGAAAAAGAACAGAAATGGATCATTAATAAGTATGAGAGTTATCGCCAACGGTTTAGGCAGATGCCTGATATGCCTGTAGAACGAGAGTTTGTTAGCGGTGAAAAGCTCTTATTTATGGGTCAAAACTATCCGCTTAAAGTGTTAGAACATAAGAGCGGCTTAACAAACGTCAATTTAACTGAGGGTCTGTTTCTTGTGGCAATTAATGTGGACATACCACTCGATAAGAGACGAGAGGAAATTCTGGGAAAACTTAAACAGTGGTACATAAGAAGAGCAAAGGAATTAATCACTGAGAGACTAGAGCTTTTCTCGGATAAAATTGGCGTCAAGGTCAACACTGTAAGGTTTAAAAATCAGAAAACAAGATGGGGAAGTTGCTCGCAAAAAGGAAATCTAAATTTCAATTGGAAACTAATCATGGCACCAATGTGTATTGTTGATTACGTTGTTGTGCATGAACTTTGTCATATTAAACAGATGAATCACTCTCAGGAATTCTGGCGACTTGTCGAGAACCAGATTTATGATTATAAGGAAATGCGAAAATGGTTAAAGGAAAATGGTAGGCAATTAAATTTGTAGTTAAGATTTTAAAAAGTGAGGGTTCAACTGTGGTCAAATGGGTAAGAGTTCTGTTAGTTGAAGAGGGGAAGGCTCCAGAGGTTTGCGAACTACCAAATAACCTCAAGGCTTTGGAATTGACAGTACAAGGCTATTTAGAAATGATCGAAATTAACCGGTCTGGATGTGTGGTTATTTACAATGGAATAAATAAGCTTACAGAGAAACCAGTAACTAGGGCGGAGATTAAAGGAACGTTTATTATTGCTCGCGTAAAGCCTCCAGAACTTGAATCCCTGAGTATTCAGGATATTGAAATCCTTTCCAAAGTTTATAGTTAGAGTTTTAGCCTGATGCTTAAACAAAAAAAAGTCTGAGGCTTTCCACTTTCTTTACGAATCTGTGGATAAGTCCCTCAAACTTTTGATCCATCTAGATGGTCGGGGCGACGGGATTCGAACCCACGGCCTCTTGGTCCCGAACCAAGCACGCTACCAAACTGCGCCACGCCCCGTATTATTTAGAACGAACTTCATTCTAACAAATCACTGTAATCCTGTCAACCTCTATTTTCCAGACTATGCCGGTTTACTTATATAGGATAAGTTGAATCCAAGGGTTGAGATACTTTTAGAATATTAAAATGCATATATTTTTCCAATAAAGATATATGTTTGGCAGGATAATTCTCCCTTTTGTCGAAGTATGAGGTGAAAGGGAGGGATAAAGATGCATTGCGAACTATCAAATAAGGATGTTCAAATTGAAGTATGGAAAGAATTCAAAGACTCAAAAGATAATATTGCAAAGACAGTATATAAGTGCAGCGAATGTTACGTCGTAATTAAAGGAACTAGTGGTAGAAAAATGTTTAATTATTGCGATAAATGAGCGATTTGAAATGTTTATTAAAACATATGTAACATTTAAGCCTGTGGGCTTTTCCTTATTCTAGATATAGGCTTGAAGCACTCTTTATAAGGGGTGCTTTTTGTTACTTATCAGAAAGTTATAAAAGTGATACAATTAAGTGTTCTGAGTGTGATGAGATATAGAGAAAAGACTACTTCTTTTCATAAAATATTGCAGGAAACAAAGTGGTCTTGTATAATCGAATAGGGTTGACTTCAAACCGCCCACATCACGTATTATTGGAACGAACTTTATTCTAAATATATCACTGTTATCCGGTTATATATCCGTTAGATAACCAACGATATAAGTCGTTTTTACATTGATGAGGGAGAGAAAATATTTGAGAAAAATTGGTATAGTCATGGATTCTACAGGATATTTATCTAAGGATATTCTGGAACAATTCCAGATTCGAGTCGTACCCCTTAATGTTAGTATCGGAGATGAAATGTTCTTTGAAACGGAACTCTCCAATGTTTTTTATTTTGAAAAGTTAAGTCATATCTCAGGATTATCGACAACCTCTCAACCTTCGGTTGGTGCATTTATGGAAACCTATGAAGCTTTGTTCTCGGAAGGTATCAAGGATATTGTTAGCATTCATATCTCTTCGGCTATAAGTGGGACATTTCACTCAGCCCAGATGGCAAAAGATTTGGCATCTAGCCCAAATATTCACCTTTTTGATTCCAGGTCCTCTGCACTGGGTCTTGGTGTTCTAGCTTGGGCGGCAGCGGAATGGGCTGAGCAAGGTCTAAGTGCTTTAGAAATTATGGCACAGCTGCACGGTTTAAGACAACAGACGGAGCTTTATTTCATAGTCAATACGCTTGAAAACTTACGTAAAGGCGGACGAATTGGCGGAGCCGCTGCTCTAGTCGGAACTATACTCCAGATAAAACCGATTCTTTATTTTAATCAACATGCACAGATTGATGTTTTTGATAAAGTTCGTTCGCGTTCTAAGGCCTGGCAACGTGTGCTCGAAGAATTAAATCGTGCTTTATCTTCTGGAAAACGTTATCGTATTTGTGTTATGCATGTCAACATACCCGAAGAAGGAGAAACCCTCCTAAACGAACTAAAGGTCCGTTTTCCAGAACATGAAGTCCGTCTATTTGAGGCCGGAGCAGTTATTGCCACTCATGTCGGGTCTGGAGCTTTTGGTCTTACGTTTCATCCTTGGCCATACCAAATTGCCTGAGATAAAACTGAATATTTTTGATTATAAAATAAATTTTTCGAACCAATGAAATTATTATAAAGGAAAAATAACTTTTTTGACGAATATAATTTTTAGAGTATTTTTTGTTACAAAAATTATGTTTATTCATCTTTAATATCGCAAAACACATTAAATATTAAATAGAATATTAAGTATTTTCAGAAAATTGTATTAATATGCATGTTTAGTTTAAGGATTTTAATATTTTCAAAAAAAACTAAAAATAAAAGAACAATTTTAGAAAGTTTGCAGGATTAATCAAATAAAAAAAGAATATACTCTTAACTAGAGGAGTTTAGATTACAGGGGAATTTTTGTCAATACACACCCAGAAGGAGTGAAGGCCCGTTGAAAATTGCAATCTCTGGCAAGGGCGGCGTTGGGAAAACTACCTTTGCAGCAAATTTAGCCCGTTGGCTAGCGCAAAAAGGGATCACCGTTTTAGCTGTTGACGCGGATCCAGATGCCAGCCTTGGGACAGTCTTGGGAATCTCCGATGATATACTTGCGAATTTAAAACCGATCGTGGATATGAAAGAACTGATTGAGGAGCGAATGGGGGGCAGTGGAACCTATTACCCACTCAATCCCAATGTAGATGACATATTAGATGACTATTGTGTCTCCTTGGGACCACTTCGGTTTTTTCGTATGGGGAACATCAAAGGGGGGGGGACCTCTTGTTATTGTAAGGAAAACAGCTTTCTCCAAGCCTTGGTTAATTCATTAATCCTTGGGGAAAAAGATACTGTCATTTTGGATATGGGCGCAGGCATAGAACAACTGACCAGGGGTACGGCCCTTGGCGTAGATGTGCTGGTCATAGTTACTGAACCGACAAAAGTCAGCGTTCAAACTGTAAAGGTTATTCAGAAACTCGCTCTGGAGTTGGGTATTCCACGTGTTGTCGTCGTTGGAAGTAAAGCGCGAAATCTAAAAGAAGAAAATTTTCTTAGAGACCTCTTTTCTACAGAACAGCTGATTGGCATAATCCCTTACAGCGAAGAACTGTTGGAAATGTCCATAAATACAGGCAATGAAGAGTTGCCTGGAGGGTCTCTTGGAGTTCAACACAATATAATTTTTCAAAAGATTATCGGTGAAGGGAGTTGACAGAGGTTTTCGTTAGTAGAGATGTTAGAGTATAAGAAAAGATCTTAAAAAAGAGGAGGTTGTAACATGCCTAGATATCGGGATTTAACCCATACCGCCCGACCATCAGCTGCACCACGAGTCGTTGATCCAAAGAATCCCATTCGTACGACAGACCCCGGTGCCCTACAAGTGTTAAAAATGGCACAAGATAGCAAAATAGAGACGGTTTTTGACCGATCAGTTGCTCAAAACCCGCAGTGTGCGTTTGGATATAAAGGAATATGTTGTAGAATTTGTATCGCAGGTCCTTGCCGTGTTAAAACGGAAGAGGGTGCGGGCAGTCGCGGATTATGCGGAGCATCTGCATATACTATTGTTTCGCGTAATATTGTACGACTCATTGCTGGAGGGACTGCTTCCCACTCGGAGCATGCGCGCCATGTTCTGCATACTGCTCATGCTATGATTGAAGGTCATGCTCCGGATTATGAAATTAAATCACCTGCTAAACTTCAATATTTAGCTCAGGCTTTAGGAGTTGACACGGTCAATCGAGAGGACATGGAAATCCTTAAAGATGTTGTCGAGATTGGTTTTGCTGATTTCGGTCGCTATCAAGATCGTCCCCTCGCATTTTTAGATGCTTTTATGACCGAGGGACGTCGCAAGAAATTCCAGGCTACTAACATTATGCCGACAGCAATTGACCGCTCAGTCACTGAGATTATAGCTCAAACTGCCATGGGCGTTGATAATGACCCTGTAAACATTATTTTCCACGGCCTTAAAGCTGCTCTTGCCGACTTAGACGGAGAATATATTGGGACAACCCTAAGTGACGTTTTATTTGGAATTCCTCAACCCATAGTCTCTGAGGCTAATCTAGGAGTAATTAACCCGAAAATGGTGAATATTGCAGTCCATGGACACAACCCTGTTTTGAGTGAAATGGTTGTTGCTGCGGCTCGGGCAATGAAAGATGACGCAGTAAAGGCTGGAGCCGAAGGGGTAAATGTTGTCGGTATTTGCTGTACTGGTAATGAGTTGCTGATGCGTGAAGGTGTCTATTTAGCAACCTCCTCAGCCTCGCAAGAAATGGCTATTCTGACAGGTGCTTTGGATGCGATGGTCGTTGATATTCAATGTATTTACCCAGCAGTTCAAACTCTTGCAGAATGTTACCATACCAAGGTCATCACAACTGAAGCTATTATGAAAACCCCCAATGCCCAACACATCGCCTTTAATACTGCCACTGCTATGGCCGATGCCAAGAAACTTGTTGACATTGCTATTGATGCATATAAGAAGAGAGATCCTAAAAAAATCTTCATTCCAAACGAGCGTCATAAGCTTGTTGCTGGCTTCAGTGTTGAAGCAATTAAGGAAGTTTTATCCAAGATCAATCCTGACCGTCCGATCTCGGTGCTCACAGACGCTATCCTAAGTGGACAGCTCAAAGGGGTAGTTCTTATGGCCGGATGTAACAATCTCAGACGGCCCCAAGATGAAGGACACATTGCGGTTGTCAAAGAACTTGTTAAGAATGACGTTTTCGTCATCGCCACTGGTTGCTCTGCTGGAGCAATTGCTAAATTCGGTATGATGAACTCTGAAGCTGTTGACACTTATGCGGGCGACGGACTCAAATCGTTCATCAAAATGCTCGAAGCAGCCAATCCTCAATTGTCAACAGGCCTACCATTAGTCTTCCATGTCGGTTCCTGTGTGGATAACAGCCGTGGAATGGATTTGGCGATGGCAATGGCTAATGAACTTGGTGTAGATGTCCCTAAAGTTCCATTTGCGGCCTCTGCCCCGGAAGCAATGCATGAAAAAGCGGTTGCTATCGGTTCTTGGGCTGTTACCATGGGACTTCCTACCCATGTTGGAGCTATGCCTCCTGTTGAGGGTAGTGATCTTGTCTATGGAGTTACGACCCAAATTGCCCATGACGTCTTTGGTGGAAACTTCATCTTAGAAGTAGATCCTGTCATCGGTGCACAGAAACTCATGAATGCCCTGGAGTATCGGACTTGGAAACTTAACATTCATAAAAAGGCTGCCGAAAAGAATGACACACCACTAGCCCAAGGTTGGTAAGAAAGGAGGAACGTTTATGTCGATGGAGGAAATTTACGCAGATTCAATTAAAGACCCTAGCAAACAACCTAAAAAACTTCTACGCAAAGCATATGACGGCACAATTATTGCCATGAGTTATGCAGAAATACTTCTGAATCGTGCAATCAAAGACTTTGGTACCGAACAACAAGTCGGTTTTCCGGATACCGCTTACCACCTCCCAGTCATCACTTGTCTTTCAGGCGAAAAGGTGACTAAATTAGGTGAATTGGTGCCTATTCTGAACCGCATGCGTAATCAAGTTCGCACAGAACTTACCTTTGACAATGCTAGGCTTTGGGGCGAATCCACCCTTTATGCAGCAGAAGTCATTGAGACGGTTAATTATCTACGTGGTGAGGAACCTAAAACAAAACCTTGGACTGGATTCTTAGGTGATCCGATCGTGCGGAAACATGGGATTAAGATGGTTGACTGGACTATTCCTGGTGTTGCTGTTATTCTCGGACGAGCCAAAGATTCACCGTCCGCTAAGAAAATCGTGGATAATCTCATGGGTAAAGGCTTCATGATCTTTCTTTGTGATGAGATCATTGAGCAATTACTCGAAGAAAACGTCAAAATTGGGGAAGACTATATTGCTTTCCCATTAGGAAACTTTACTCAGATTATTCATGCTGTGAACTATGCCTTCCGCGCAGGTCTGGCCTTCGGTGGTATTCCAGCTGGAGAACGGGAAAATCATCGAGATTATCAACGTCGTCGGGTGCGGGCCTTTGTCCTTCAGTTTGGAGAGCGGGATGATGTTAAGATCGCTGCCTCAATGGGCGCAATCTTTATGGGATTCCCGACCGTGACAGATCAACCACTTAGTGAAGATGATCAAATTCCTGATTGGTATATTTCTGAGCCTGATTATGAGAAGATTGTTGCGTTGGCAATGGAAGTTCGCGGTATTAAATTAACAAATATTGAAATACCGATTCCAGTAAACTTCGGACCTGCTTTTGAGGGTGAAAGTATCCGTAAAGGAGATATGTTCGTCGAAATGGGCGGCGGACGTACTACGGCCTATGAACTTGTCCATATGGTCGGAGCGGATGAAATCGTTGACGGTCAGGTCACGGTCATCGGTCCTGAACTTGATAGTATTCCAGAGGGATCCAAACTTCCTTTGGGAATCAATATTAATGTTTACGGACGTAAGATGCAGTCGGATTTTGAAGGCGTTTTAGAGCGTCGAATTCATTACTTTGCCAACTATGGAGAAGGTGTCTGGCACGTGGCTCAACGGGATCTCTGTTGGGTTCGGGTTTCCAAAGATGCTAGGGCTAAAGGCTTCCTTATGAAACACTTCGGTGAACTTCTGCTGGCGAAGTTAAAGCAGGAATTCCCGGCCATCATCGACCGTGTCGAAGTTACTATTTCTACTGATCAGGCGACTGTTGAGGCAGGTCTCATCAGAGCGCGCGCGCGCTATCAGACTCGTGATGATCGGATGAAGAGCTTAACGGATGAGTCTGTCGAAGACTTTTACTCCTGTTTGCTTTGCCAATCCTTTGCTCCAAACCACGTTTGCGTTGTCTCCCCTGAACGGGTTGGCTTGTGCGGTGCCGTGAGTTGGTTAGATGCCAAAGCATCTTTTGAAATCTCACCAAACGGACCGAACCAACCCATTCCCAAAGGAGCGTCGCTTGATGATCTAAAAGGTATGTGGCAAAGTACGAACGATTTCGTATATAAAGCATCCAATAATACAATTGAAGAGGTTAATCTTTATACGTTAATGGACAAGCCGATGACCTCATGCGGATGTTTTGAGGCGATCATGGCTATCGTTCCCGAAGTGAACGGTCTCATGCTTACAACCCGTGAACATTCCGGAATGACTCCTTGTGGTATGACATTCTCAGCGCTTGCCGGAACTTGCGGTGGCGGACTGCAAACCCCTGGTTTTATGGGAATCGGCCGAACTTATCTTCTTAGCAAGAAATTTATTCCTGCTGATGGTGGAATTGCCCGTATTGTCTGGATGCCTAAAGAATTAAAGGATTTCTTACGCGGCCAAGACTTTGCTCAACGTGCCATCGACGAAGGTTTAGGTGAAGACTTCCTCGATAAGATTGCCGATGAGTCTGTCGGAACCACGGTAGAAGAAATCACAGCATTCCTTGAGGAAAACGGACATCCTTGTTTTGATCTTGAACCATTAATGTAATATAATCAAAGCCGTGGTCCCTATATTATTTTATAGGGGCCTCGGTAGATACCTACTTAATCTAAGTTAATATTAGAAAGGGGATTCAAAATGGCTCTAACAGGTTTAGAAATCTATAAACAATTACCAAAGAAAAACTGCGGAGAGTGTGGTGTGCCTACTTGTCTAGCCTTTGCTATGGCATTAGCTTCAGGTAAAGCGTCCCTCGATACTTGCCCGTATGTAACCGCCGAGGCTCGTGAGGCATTAGATTCAGCCGCTGCCCCTCCAATCAAAGCCATTAAATTTGGTAAAGACTCTGTTTTGGGAGATGAAACAGTTCTTTTCCGTCATGATAAGACGTTTTACCACCCGACAACCTTACTTATAAATGTGTCGGATACTTTAAGTGATGACGAATTGAATGCAAAAATTCAAGAGATCAAAGGCTTGGAATTCGAACGTGTAGGACTTCAATACTCCATCGAAGGTGTAGCAGTTGTAAATGAATCAGGTGATGCAGCGCGTTTTGCAAAAGTTGCCGCTACAGTAGCAGCGGCCGTTGATAAATCTTTACTCTTGCTTAGTAGTGATCCTGCGGCTTTAAAGGCTGCCCTTGAACCTTTGGCAGCCCGTAAACCTCTAATCGGTGCAGCAACGGCCGATAACTATGAAGCAATCGTCAACCTAGCCAAAGAAAATTCTGTTCCAGTAATCCTTAAAGCAGATGGACTAAATGCTCTTGAGGAACTTGTAGTCAAAGCGACAGCTTTGGGTTATAAAGAATTTGTTCTAGATCCCGGCTCAAGAACTCCAGTTCAAACTTTAGCAAACTTGACTCATATCCGACGTTTAGCCATTAAGAAGAAATTCCGTCCGTTTGGCTATCCGGTCATTGCTTTTACCAGCAACACTGAGCCAATGGAAGAAATCATGGAAGCTACAGTTTATGTGGCAAAATATGCCAGTGCGGTTGTCCTGAAGACCAGTGTTAAAGCTCATGTTTTACCATTGATGACCATCAGACAAAACATCTACACCGATCCCCAGAAACCAATTCAAGTGGAGGCAATACTCCATTCTGTAGGGAATGTCAATGAGAATTCCCCCTTGTACGTTACGACAAACTTCTCATTAACTTACTATAGTGTCGAAGGTGAAGTAGAAACCTCCAAAATCCCTAGCTATATTCTGGCCATCGATACCGACGGAACCTCGGTTCTTACTGCTTATGCGGCTGGTAAATTTGAACCTGAGAAAATTGCTGCTGCAATGGAAGCCAGCGGTATTGCTGATAAAGTTAAACACCGTAATGTTATCATTCCAGGTTATGTCGCCGTAATCTCAGGGAAACTTACAGAAGTATCCGGCTGGAAGACTCTTGTTGGCCCACGTGAATCTAGCGGAATTGTTTCCTTCTCAAAATCCTTATAAAACTAAATTTAAATAGAGTTTATTCATCTTAAAAATGAGTAACCGGAGATCATGTTCCAAAATATTTGAATGGATTTCTTCGTAGAGTAAGGAAGTGTAACTATGCCCCTATTTCAAATTAAATTCATGCCGGAGAACCGCATTATTGAAGCTGAGAATGGTACTTCCCTGCTTAATGCAGCTGCTCAAGCTGAGATTTATATCAAATCTGGGTGCGGAAGTAAGGGAACTTGCGGTGCTTGTAAAGTTGTCGTTTTAAGCGGGGACCCCTTAGTAACTGGTACTGGGAACTTAACCCCCGATCAAATTTCCAAAGGGGTTCGGCTGGCCTGCCAAACCTTGATTCAAGGCGATATGATGATTGAGGTGCCTCCTGAATCTCGGTTACAAGAACATCAGGTGTTAATGGGAGATGTTCATAAGGGGCTCTTACAGGAAAGCGAACATGATTTACTTGAAAAGTTCGGGCATCATGCTTTAGCAACTAAGCAGAGGATTTCGCTATCGGCGCCGACTTTAACGGAAAATACGAGTGATTTTGCTCGCCTGAACCTTGAACTCCGTCGGGTCCTAAAAGCCGGTGACAAACCCATTCATATTCCCCTATCCGTTCTAAAGCAGCTTCCTGAGGTAATCCGTAATGCAAACTGGGATGTTTCAGTAACCTTAACAGATATTAACTCTGAATTTACTATCACACATGTGGAACCAGGCAACGATAATCCCCCCTATGGGCTGGCCATCGATATCGGAACCACAACAGTTGTAGTTTATCTAGTTAATCTTTTGACCGGAGAGATGAAGGATCAGCAGGGATCTTACAATAAACAAGCTAAATACGGTGATGATGTTATTTCTCGTATTGTGTATGCAGTTGAAGATTTGAAAAACTTGCAAGAAATTCAACACGCTGTCGTAGAAACCATTAATGAACTAATTGATAAGATCCTTTCCCGTCAAACCTTGAGCAGGACTGATATATCTTGTGCGATGGTTGCAGGGAACACCACAATGACTCAATTGTTTCTGGGTGTGAATCCACGCTATATCCGCTTAGAACCTTATATTCCCACGATGACAACTGTTCCCTCTGTTCCTGCACGGGAGGTTGGGTTGCATATTCTTCCCGAGGCACTGATACACTGTTACCCCTCGGTAGCGAGTTATGTCGGTGGGGATATAGTATCTGGAACCCTAGTCACGGATCTGGCCAATGGGGAAGATATAATTCTATTTATCGATATTGGAACGAACGGTGAAATCGTACTTGGTAATCAGGATTGGCTTGTGGCTTGTGCTTGTTCCGCTGGACCAAGCTTTGAAGGTGGCGGAATTACCTTTGGAATGCGTGCAATGCCAGGTGCGATAGAGCGGGTCATTATCGATTCGGAAACCCTAGATGTATCTCTGAAGGTCATTGGCAAGCTGCCACCCGTTGGAATATGCGGATCAGGACTTGTAGATTGCATAGCCAAACTACTTGGAGCAGGTATCATTGATCGCGCTGGAAATTTTCAAATGGAGCATCACTCAGCCTCGGAACGGTTGAGAGCAACTCCAGATGACAAAGAGTTTGTCTTGGCTTGGGCTCATCAATCCGGTGGTAAAAAAGATGTAATCATCACCGAGAATGATGTTAAGAATGTGATTCGTGCCAAAGGTGCGGTTTATGCCGGTATTCGATCGTTATTAAATATGGTTGCCGTAGATATCGAAATGATTAGCCGGATTATCATAGCCGGAGGTTTTGGTAATTACCTTAATGTTCATGATTCAATTCAAATTGGTTTACTTCCAGACCTTGAACCGGAACTTTATGAGTTTATTGGGAATTCTTCGGTTAAAGGAGCTCGTCTGGCCTTACTTTCGCAGAATGCCTGGCATGAAGCTGAAGAGTTGGGACGGAAAATGACCTACGTCGAGCTTTCTGTTGGAGCGACATTTATGGACGAATATGTATCCGCTTTGTTTTTGCCCCATACTGATTTATCCCTATTTCCATCTTGTAATTAACGTTTAATTGGAGGGCTTCAACATGGCTAAATATGTTGCTGTTGCTGGTAAAGGTGGAGTAGGGAAAACCACATTCACCGCTTTATTATTAAGGCAAATGGTTCATCAAAAACGAGGGATATCTATTCTCGCTGTCGATGCCGATCCAAACGCCAACCTTGGTGAGGCTCTAGGGTTAACTGTTACTTCAACTATTTCCGAATTGCTTGAACAAACCAAAGATCCCAAGGCGATTCCGCCTGGAATGGCAAAAGATATCTTTATCGAGTATAAACTAAATCAGTCGTTGGTGGAGTCCAAAGATATCGATCTTCTTGTCATGGGAGGGCCACAAGGGGCTGGATGTTACTGCTATCCGAATGACCTTTTGCGCAAGCATCTCGAGAATATAGGAGAAAACTACGATTTTGTGGCTGTGGATTCTGAGGCTGGTTTGGAACATATCAGCCGTCGTACCATACCTCATATAGACGTTATGTTCGTAATCAGTGATTCTTCCGCACGTGGTATTCGTTCGGCCGGTCGAGTTCACGATCTTATACGTGGACTTAAGTCCGCAGTGAAAACCATTTATTTGATCGTGACCAAGACCAATGAGGAAAGTATGGATTCTCTGAGTGAAGAAATTGAGAAAACGGGACTCACTGTGATTGGAGACATTCCGCTAGATCCTAAAGTTGTGGAATATGACTTAGCAGGTAAACCATTATACGATTTGTCTGATGATGCCATCTCGGTCAAGGCAGTTGATAGTATTTTAAAACGTGCCGGAATCTTTATCTAGGAAAGGAGAGAAGTTCATGTCCGTAACATTAGTTAAAGAAAGATATTCCAGTAAAGTTGGAGAGGTAATACTCGGCGCAACTTCTGAACAAGGAGGAACGAGAACCTCGACTGTAACCGTTGGAGGAGATAGTGGCTTACCTTTTCTCCAATTTGAAGGAGAAACGAAAAATCGTCCAGTTATTGCCATGGAGGTTACAGACGTTGTTCCTACCTGGAATGACATGATCAAAAACCAAATTGGTGATGTTATCAACAACCCTGTGGCTTGGGCTAAAAAATGCGTAGATGAGTATGGTGCCGATCTCATTTACTTGAAATTTATTGGAGCAGACCCTGAGGGAGAAAATCGTTCTCCTGAAGATTGTGCCCGGATCGTTAAAGAAGTCTTGGCTGCTGTTGGAGTTCCTCTCATTGTCGAAGGGTGTGACGATTCTGCCAAAAACAATGAGGTAATAACGGCAATTGCCGAAGCTGCTGCTGGCGAAAACCTCCTGCTTGGACTTGCTGAACAGGATAACTACAAATCTATAGCAGCTGCTGCGATGGTTCATAAACATACCTTGATTGCGCGCTCACCCCTAGATATTAACATCTGTAAACAGCTTAATATTCTAATCAACGAAATGGGCTTACCTCTAAACAAAATTGTTATTGATCCAACTGTTGCTGGACTTGGCTTCGGTATCGAGTATGTTTATTCTATTATGGAACGAGCACGCCTTGGAGCCTTAGCAAATGATAAAATGCTCTCCATGCCCATGATTTGTACTGTTGGGCATGAGGCTAATCGGTGTAAGGAAGCTAATGCTTCTGTTGAAGAATTCCCTGGCTGGGGGGATCTTGCTGACCGTGGTGTGCTATGGGAAGCGGTAACTGCCTCTGGAGTACTCCAAGTTGGAGCCAGTATTCTTGTGATGCGTAATCCTGCCGCTGTAAAATTAGTTCAGAAGAACATTGCGGATATGACAGCCAAATAGACCCTGCACCACTAGTTATTAACCTAAAACAAAGTGAAAGGACGTGACCGAATGCTAATTTTTGGCGAACGGATTAACGGGATGTTTACTGATATAGGAGAAGCACTTCGAAATAAAGACCCCAAACCGTTACAATATTGGGCTACGAAGCAAGAAGAAGGAGGAGCTCACTACCTCGACGTTAATTCCGGCCCGGCTATTCCAACAGAAGAGCGTGTCGCTGCTTATGAGTGGATGGTTAATGTTATTCAAGAAGTTTCAGAATTACCTCTTGTTTTAGACTCAACTAACTACAATGCTATTGAAGCTGGTTTAAAAGTTTGTAAACGCCCTGCGATTATTAACTCCTGCCCAGCAGAACAAGTTAAAATTGAACGTGTTTTCCCTATGGCAGTAGAATATAACGCAGGCATCATCGGTTTAACCATGGACAAGAAAGGGATTCCTAAGGACGCTGAGAACAGAGTGGCTTTTGCTATGGAATTGGTAGCAGCCGCTGATGAATACGGTATTCCGATGGAAGACCTCTTCATTGATCCTCTTATTCTGCCGGTAAACGTCGCTCAAGAGCATGCACCAGAAGTTTTAGAATCCTTACGTCAAGTAAAAATGCTGGCTAACCCAGCACCGCGTACAGTTCTTGGTTTATCAAATGTGTCGCAGAAATCTCCTGACCGGAATTTGATCAATCGCACGTATATGGCTATGGCTATTGCGTCAGGACTTGATGCTGCCATCATGGATGCAAATGACGATGACCTAGTCGATGTCGCTGCAACCTGCCAAATCCTGCTCAATAGGAGCATTTATGCGGATTCCTACCTTAAAGTTTTCCGCTCACGCTAATATCTATCGTTATGAAAAGCTCCTCGGAATCTACTATCCGAGGAGCTTTTTTTTATATCAGACCTCATGCCGTTACGTGGCACTACTGATGAATGGAAAATATATTTTCTTGACTGAAAGTATAACTTACGTTACTTACTGCAAGAATGCTAATTCGTGCGAAGACAGTGTCTTCGTCTGTTGCATAAAATATTCATACCTCCTTGGATACAAGCATAGCTATCAACAGATAAGAAATCTGGAGGTGGATAACCATGGAGGCATATTTTCAAAGTGATTCTCGAATAGAAGAGTGGGTAGATCAAATCACAGAAAAGATATTCGCAGTGTGTCTATTAACTGGGGTTGATTCAGAGGTAGAGTTTCAAAAGGGTTGTCAAATCGTTAAGGAAGTTACACATTTATTGCAAGGGATTTCGCTATTTCCATCAGAATATTTAGAAGATGGGCTTAAACAACTCCTTGAACAACAACTTCCAGACTCACGGGTCATTACTAACTTTCCTTCATTTCAAGATATAATGAACAATATGTTACGTGAAGGGATGAATAGGGCAATCGCTACCCAAACCAAAGAACACCAAAAAACCCTTGAATCTGCCAAAAAATGTACTAGTATTAAGAATTCAAAAGAAGATACTATAGAAGGTGCTTTCGAAGATGCTATGGAAGATTCAATCATACTAGGTGATAAGGATACAAGCTGGCCTGTGAATGAAATTTATGATGAGTTCCTTACGGAACGGGCAATTACAGCACTTGCCTCAGTCAACAACACGACGTCAACCCTTGGGGAAGTTAAAGTTGAGTTATCTAAACCCTACGGAATTATTCGTAAGACGCAAGTTCCCGAGCAGGCAGATCGACTTAAATATGTGCTAAGCATCATCTTTCCTAATGTCACTGTTACTTGGAATCTGAGCATAATGGGTCAAACATTTCTGGCACAAGTGGAAGATATCCTAATCTATTTAGATAATCCCGAGCAGCCTTGTCATGTGGAAAACCTTAATAAACAAGGCTGGAAGGTCTATATGTGTAGTTCAAATGATCTGATGTTTCCTCGTAGATTAGAGAGAGGAATCAGACAGATCCTGCGTTTAAGAAAGTACATCAATAACGGGTAAAATTAGTTTTTTTCTATAATTGAAGTAGGAAAAATTATTTCTTTGTCGAATTACACAGAGAGGGGATTATTTAGAATTTAACCTAGATATCGAAATGAGGAGTAATTGTGTCGGACCAGTTGGGAGAAATCATGAAAACCACCTTGGCTGCGATCGAATCAAGTAAAGAAGATATATTTGTTATTGCAGAATCTTCCCGAACTGAGACGCTCAGGCTGACAATGGAACTCACTCAGCTTAAATCAGATATTGCAGAGATGATTTTACAAGTTGATCAACAAGAACGAGTTGATCGTCGTATGCGCCAGATACTTATGGAAGTAAATCGAGATCATCAAAAACATACACAAGAAGAGATGTTCGAAACTTATTCAAAGGCAAAAGATGCACAGGTTAATTTACAACTCTTGCAAGCCAAAGAAATTCAACTTCGAAAGCGGCGCGATGAACTTGAACGATCGCTTCGCCAGATGCTAGAGACGGTTGATCGAGCCCAAAATTTGATGACTCAAGTCAGCATGGCAATTAGCTTATTGCAAGGTGGGATAGCAGATTCACTGCAAACCCAGAACCACGATCAAAAAATGGAAATGGGTTTACGAGTTATAAGAGCACAAGAAGAAGAGCGAAGACGAGTCGCGCGAGAAATTCATGACGGCCCAGCACAAACACTTGCTAACATCGTCTTACGCTTGGAAATCGCTGAAAAGCTACTCGAATTCGATCCAACCCGAGTTAAAGCTGAACTCATCGACTTAAAAAATCTCGTGCGATCCAATCTGCAAGATATTCGCAGGATTATTTTCGATCTTCGCCCGATGGCTCTGGATGATTTGGGAATTGTGCCTGCAATTTCTAAATATTTAGATAATTTTCAAGAGAACTATGGTATTACATGTAAATTCCAGGTTGAAGGACGTGAAAAAAGGCTTCTTCCGGTATTAGAGGTAGCTTTTTTTCGTTTAGTCCAAGAGGGAATGACGAATGTTGCCAAACATGCTCACTCTTCAAAAGCGAATATTTTGTTGAACTACCAAGATGAATGGACGATTGTCCGTATTCAAGATTATGGTAAAGGTTTTGAAGTGAACTCTGCTTTGATTACTCCGGGGGAACATTTTGGGCTCATCGGAATGCGTGAACGAGTAGAAATGTTCTCTGGACATTTTTCTATTCAATCAACATTAGGGAAGGGGACTACGATTGAACTATCAATTCCGTCAAGACCTGAGGGAGGAACGACAACATGATTCGAATCGTGATTGCCGATGATCACCCATTGTTAAGAGAGGGACTCCGCCGAATTTTAGAATTTGAAGATGGATTGGAAGTCGTTGCTGAGGTTGGGGACGGACAAGGCGCCATTAATGCCGCACGCAACATGGAGCTCGATGTATTACTAATGGATCTTAACATGCCAGGGGTAAATGGCTTGGAAGCCGGCCGCGTCATCCGACGTGAATATCCTCAAATCGGTATTCTTGTGTTAACTGTTGATGATTCAGATGAAAAGGTCTTCCAAGTCCTTCAAATCGGAGTGGCAGGTTATTTGTTGAAGGATGTTGACTCGAAAACCTTGATTCAATCCATTCGCAAAGTGTATGCTGGTGAACCAATCTTATCACCTACCGTTACAGGAAAATTGTTGAACCAATTAGCCCATCCAAGTCCTTTGAAGAATACATGTGGATTAAGTGATCGTGAAATGGAAATCCTTAATTACGTTGCGAGAGGGTCTTCTAATCGGGAGATCGGAACTGCCTTATTCATTAGCGAAAAGACAGTAAAAAATCATCTATCCAGTATCTACCGTAAATTAGCTGTTGAGGACCGAACCCAAGCAGCTCTTAAAGCAGTTAAACTTAAGTTCATTCATCTTGAATAATAAATACAATAGAAGGTTATCAATGATGTTGCTAATCATTAATATAACAGATAGAATATATTATGTTTAGAAACTGGACAAGGAGAATCGTTTAAACAAATATAATCAAATACAAAGCGCGAAATAGGTTTTAATATAATTTATGTAAAACCATCAAGACGCTATTTTGGAGGATTGTAGATGAAAATAAGCTTTTTTGGAGCGTCACAAGTTGTCACAGGATCCTCGTTTCTACTGGAAACGGGCGATTCTCGTATTTTAATAGATTGTGGAATGTTTCAGGGCTCCAAAGCACTTAAAGAATTGAATTACAACAAGTTCCCTTACAATCCAGCAAGTATTGACGCCGTTATTTTAACCCATGCTCATATCGATCACTCAGGAATGTTGCCGAAATTGATTAAGGGAGGGTTCAAGGGTAATATCTATGCTACCCTTGAAACGACTAAATTATGTGCAATAATGCTTCCAGATAGTGCACATATTCAAGAAATGGAAGTTGAGCGTAAGAATAGAAAGCGGGCGAGAGCGGGACTTGAGGCATTAGTTCCAATTTACACTGTCCAAAATGCACTCGATACCCTTCCATACTTGCGTGCAACGCCCTATAATGAAGTTATTGACCTTTTTCCGACAGTGTCTTTTCAACTTTACGACGCTGGCCATATTTTAGGGTCGTCGCATGTTGTGATTCATATAAAAGAACCAGACTTCAGTAAAACTATTGTGTTTTCTGGTGATATAGGCAATGTACATCAACCCTATCTAGCAGAGCCAAGTATTTTAAGTGAAGCTGATGTCGTCATTATGGAAACAACCTATGGAAATCGGCTCCATGTCGCTGAAAACACAGAAGCGTTAAAAATAGATCGCGCCGAACAGCTTGCAGAAACGATTCGTACAACTTATGAAGCAGGAGGAAATTTAATTATTCCTGCCTTTGCCATCGAAAGGACCCAAGATCTACTTTATTATCTATTAAAATTACAAAATGAACATCGCATCCCTACTTTGCCAGTTTATATAGACAGCCCCTTAGCCATTGCGGCAACGAAAATATTCCAAGAAAACACCGAACATTTTGATGCAGAGACTCGTGAGATGATTCATCAAGGCATTAATCCTCTAAACATGCCCAACGTTCATTTCAGTCTAACTGCTCAGGATTCAATGGCACTTAATGAAATTGAGGGCGGAGCGATCATAATTGCCGCTAGCGGGATGGCCGATGCCGGACGAATAAAACATCACCTAAAACACAACCTATGGCGGGAAAAAGCCACTGTCCTTTTTGTAGGCTATCAGGCTCAAGGCACACTTGGCCGCATTCTTTCAGAGGGTGCCAAGACAGTAAATATACACGGAGAGAAGGTTGAAGTTAAAGCTCGAATCAGTCATATGGACGGCTTATCTGCCCACGCTGATCAAGCTGCCTTGCTTCATTGGCTCTCTTTGATTGGAAAAAAAGCGGAGCAACTTATACTTGTACACGGGGAATTGGAAGCTCAAACCATTTTCTCTCATAAAATTGAGGAGACATTTGGCAAAACACCTATAATTCCTCAACTAGGCGAGATTATTGAATTCCTTCCCGATCAAATCGTCAAGCATTCTCCAGACAAAGAATGGTTATCTCATGATATTTCAATCCAGGCTAGTGAAGAGAAAGAACACTCTCCTATTAAGCAACTGGTCATCACATCAAATTATCAACCACTCAAAAATGTACTCAGACGATCTAAAAAATCTGAATCACACCAATCTCAGGCTCAACTTAATAGAGCTTATGTTCGACTACGTCACCATCTCAAGCAATTGATTAGTGATGGGCAACGGACACACGATTTTGATAGAGTTGTGAATCTTCTTGACAGTATGACACGCTGGCTTGAAGAACAAGAACGGGGAACAAAGCCTAGAAGATAAAACAATTGGCTAAAGCCATGCAAATTCGGCTGTTTGGCGTTTTATACCGGCTAAGAAACGAAGGGTTTCCTCACGTCGCTTTACCGCCAAACGTTTTCCAGCTTTAGTAGATACTTTGCGCGGTAGGGCATCGGCAAAGAGTCGAGCTCTTTCTACTGCATCTTCATGGCTTAGAATTAATTCATCATGCCCAACCAAACTAAATAAACGCATTAAACCTATGTTTCCGAAATTATCCAGCATGTCTGAATCACGTAAATAGACCGCCTCATCACTTCGTCCCGGTTCGGAGTAATACATGTGGTTTTCGATGGCATCTAAAACCATCGGTAATTTGAGGGGAGAAAACATCATTTGTTGTAGGATGTTCGATGCAACCCCCTTAGAGCGCAAGGCGTGATCAACGTTTTTGAGAGCATAGGTAGGATATTTCCCTAGGTCATGCAGCATTGTTGCAGTATAAAGAACTTCATCATCTAGAATTAAGCCACTAGAGAGTTCTTTGGCCAGATGATAGACCCTAAAACAATGTTTAACTCCTAGAGCAGGGTGAGCACCTGATTTATCAATAATGTCTATTAGTTCTTGTCGAAAGTCCATATTTTTTCCTCCTTAGTTCAGTGATACTCCCACTTCTTCAAGTTTCGATGTTCAACTTTTGTTTAACGAGTTCACTTGGAATTTATATACTCCAAAAGAGTCAGATTTTCCTGCCATAATATGGATAAACATATCGCGCTATTTTTTTGATTTTGTGTTTAATATAGCATTTTATGCTAAATATCCTTTGTTACCGTTATTTTTTGAAATGCTAAAAACAAAAAGAGAGAATACTTTAGGTATTTTTTTGATGGGAACATAGGAGTGAGTGTCAATGAATAAAGTAAGTGTTATTGGGAGCTTTACACAGGCTCTTTTCTTTTCCGGTGCAGTGTCAATTCCCAAATATCTCTTAACTCACTATACTGAAATAGGATTAAATGATCGAGAGATGATGGTGTTGATTCAGATTCTTTGTGAAGCTGAATTAAACCCATATCCTTCAATAGCTACCTTAGCAGGTCGCATGACCGCATCTAGTGATGATATTGAGGAAGTTGTGGGCCGCTTGGTAGAGCGAAAATTACTTACAATTGAAAGGTATTGGAATCCTGTAGACCAAAAATGGGGTAATACTTATAGTTTTGTGAAACTAATTGATGAACTCGCTGAGCTTTGGGCCATTGAGCGTTCTCAGCAATTAGATGAAGAACGAACTCTGAAACAGAACCAATCTATGACAACATCGGTTGCGACTCCAATAAATTCGTCTATGGAAAACTTAGTTCATACCTTTGAGCAAGAATTGGGTCGATTACTGACTCGATTAGAGTGTGAAAACATAGACCGTTGGCTTTCATCTCATTTTTCAGAAGAACTAATTATTGAAGCCTTAAGAAGAGGAGTAGGTGCAGGAATTAGAAATTTCCGTTATCTAGATTCTATACTGCGAGAATGGGAGAAGAAGGGACTTCGCACACGGGCCGAAATAGAAGCTGAAGACGCTAATTTTCAAGCTCGTCAAGAGAAAAAAAATACTAAGCCTAAAAATTTAGTGCCCAAAAACTTAGTACCAAAAAACGCTCCGAATAAATATGACGATTTTTATCTGTAGTCCGCGAACGCTACTCTCAGGCAATATCTTGTAAGAAAGGAGGAAATGACTCAAGATGAGAAGTGTAAAAGATATCCTGAAAAGTAATGTCTTAGCCACTAAAACCCATAATCCTAACTTAAAATCCACACTAAACTCCGAATCTAATTTCCCCACAGACCGCCAAAATAATCGAGTGTCTAATTATCTAAATCAAGTTGAAACATTTAAATGTGCTACTTGCCAAGATCGTGGAATTATTCTAGATGGGGATGTGGCCTATCCCTGTATCTGTATGCAGACAAGAAAACTGGAAAATCAGTTTCGTAATGCTCGAATCTCTAGAGATTTGATGAAGTGTCGATTAGAAAAGTTCAGGTTAGATTTTTACTTGGCGGATAAGAGGGATTCATCTCATCGTGAAGCAGCTACAAGAGCCTTAAATGCCTCCAAAAGCTTTGTTGAAGAGTGTAAGGTTAACCCCCATACTTTAGGGATGCTGTTCACCGGTCCTGTAGGATCTGGGAAAACGTTTTTGGCGGCATCCATTGCCAATGAACTCATGGATGCACAACTTCAAGTTCTATTTCTAGTTGTTCCAGATTTATTGGATGAATTAAGGGCAACTTATAAATCTGAAATCAATGAAATGGATTTACTTGATACAGCCCGCATGATACCTTTTTTAATTCTTGATGATTTAGGTGCACACAATTACACAGACTGGTCACGGAACCGTATTTATTCGATCATTAATTACCGCATGAATGAGTTACTCCCCACCATAATTACATCTAATCTTGAAATTAATGAAATGGATGACTTAATAGGGATGCGTACAACATCTAGGATAATTCAATCCTCGCGGATTTTTCGATTAACCGTAGAAAAAGATATTCGTCAACAACTGTATCATGAACGAGAAGGAAAAAAGTAAACTTGCTCAGCTAAAGAACTCCACTCATAAAAGTGGAGTGAACTCGTTCAACTAAAGTTGAACATCGAGTCTTCGGTGACGTAAGTCATCCTACGCGCGAAGTATTCGTTGAGGGCCGTGCGCTTCGGCGATACTCTCCACTGGAGAACTATCGTCACCGAAGCAGAATAAGGTGTAAGACTCCCACTTGTAGAAGTGGGAGTCTTACGATTTGAATAAACGCAAATTGAAAAATAATTTTCTAAACCTATGCATGTCCTTAAAAGACATGCATAGGTTTTTTAAAGGGATTAAATCTCAAATCTAATTGGAGGTGTTCGGCTTTGGCTAAAATTATTACGCTTAACAGAAAATACTTCGTCATGGTCGCCAGTGTTGTTGTGATTTGTCTGATCGGGTATGCTGGATTGTCATTATGGCAAAAAACAAATGCGAGTGTCAGCAAAGTTAACGTTGTCCCAGAAATTAAGATGCTTAGTATTACGGTGGAACCAGCTTCGTTAGTCCAAGATCTAACCTATGGGAGCGTAACCTTAAAAGGAGCACAAGTAATCACAACTAAAACGTTTGACCTGATTGCAACTGTTCAAAACACAACAGCCAAGAAAATGACAAACGTACCGGTAGAATTACAAGTAACACTCGTTGGAGATGATACGAAAAAAGTAACCTCACCCGGTACATTGCCCTCCTTAGAACCGGGTGCCACGGCTCGCGTAGCTTTTCGTCAGATTAAGATATTAGGTGACGCATTAGGTAAGAGCGCAACAGCCGGACAGCATTTAATAACTTTAAACGTAAAACCTAATCCGGTGGGTGGTCTGGAACAAGCTTCGGAGGCAAGTTTTCGCTTTACGGTTGATACAACGGTTAAAGTACCCGTCACCGAGAAAAAACCATAACAAAATATGCAAGATATGTAAGATATGCAAAATAAGTGCTATAAGTAGCACTTATTTTTGTTTTACCTTACTTAGGGGTATAATACTCATTGAGGTGTTACATGGATATTAAAGTAGATTTGCATACACATACCGTCGCAAGTGGACATGCCTACAGTTCCCTTTCTGAAAACGCTCTAGAAGCCGCGCGTAAAGGAATTAAATTGCTTGGCATGACAGATCATGCTCCCAGTATGCCGGGCGCACCACATCTTTATCATTTTGGAAACCTAGCATATCTTCCTGAAGAACTTTACGGAGTCCGTATTTTACCAGGAGTAGAAGTAAATATCACTAATTATGAGGGGAAATTAGATATGCCCATAGAGTATTTGTCTCGGATGAAAATCGTACTCGTGGGACTCCATGATATTTGTTACCCCGGAGGGACATCTGAACAAAATACGAAGGCATATATCAAAGCCATGGAAAATCCTTATACTGATATGATGGTTCACCCAGGACGACCGTATTTCGAGATGGATTTAGAACTTATCGCGAATAAGTCCGCACAATTAAATATCCCAGTTGAGATAAACAACAGTTCACTGTCTAAGCAAAAAAGAGGAGCCTGGGACAATTGTCGTCGATTTGCCCGTTATATGGCGCAGTATAAAGGTCCTATAATCTTGGGAAGTGATGCTCATTTTTGGGATCGGGTCGGTGATTTTAGCCATGCCCTTGAATTAATTCAAGAAGTAGGGATTTCAGAGCATCAAGTTCTCAATACTTCCCCTGAACGAGTGTTAGAATATTTAGCGACACGCCGCAAAAATCGCCCACGTATCTCATAGTGGTTGGATTACTTGCTTCTATCTTTGTGCGTGCGGTTGTCCCACCAGAATTTAGCTACACAACGGTTGATATATTGACTATAAGAAGGCAAAATGCCTTCTTATTCGTAGTTTATAATAAAATATATTTGTCTAGCCAAATTATTTATAGTACAATGAGTTTTGGGGTTAAACTATTTACATATGTTAACTGAAATTTACTCGATGGTTTATTACATTGGGTTTTGTGAACTTATCAAGAGCTAATACTGCTAATACTGCTAATAATGCTTATGTGCGGTGTCTGTACATGGATTAATGGCTGTTAGTCATTTGATAAATGGCTGAAGTAAAGGACGTGTGGTACTATGGTTATTAGAGAACGACAGGTTGATCGAGAATGCATTACAGGAGCAATAATATTTATTTGCATATTTGTTATCATAGTTTCAATTGTGAGTATTCGGTTTTTAGATGTTAAAGTTACTAACATTGAATTAGTTGATCGAGGATTGTATACTGTTATTACCGATAACGGACCAATAAATGTTAGTCAGGATGACGTTCTAAGAATTGAACGGACCTATCCAAAGGCTGCCATAACTGGTGCGATTGTTGAACAAGATAAAATTTATACCACTAAAGGTTTCATTTACATTTCTAAATTAGATCCGTTTTACGATGCAGGGCGTCAACTTATTAATTCTGTAGATTTCGAAGGAAAATCAGTATGGATTAAAACAAACAAAAGTGAAGCGACCGAATCCGAAGAAATCTGGAATCAGCTACTTGATTCCAATTTGAGAGCAGTTCAGCCGTATAGCTTTGCCATTGGGACCCCTGAAAAATTTGCTTCTATAATCTTTTCTGTTTTGTCCCTACAATATTTTGCACTTGCCATTGGAGGTATGGCCTTAGTGATCCTCATTTTTCCATTGAGATTGGTAACCCCGATGCCTGTACAAACCTTTAGACAAGAGGACAAGGAATACAGCTCTCCAGAAGAAATAATAGGAGTAGTTATTAAGTAACTATATTCACTCGAGGATACCAAGGTGCCGCGAGAACTTAGTAGGGACCCTTATGGCGCTGGTGGTAGACTTAGTACTGTATTATACTCTCTGACTAGGAGAACAAAGGCGCTCAAAAGGAGCGCTTTTTAACTTAGGCAGACATTCGTAACAATTATTGAAAGATAGGGGACAAGTGAATTAACGCCCCTCTCGCAGGACGTAGCAAGTGATTGAAGAAGCTTTATGAAATGAGTGATTTTAAATGAAGAGGGCTATAATAATATCAGGAAAAGCCTCATTAAATCAAGAAATTAAGTCTATGCTACCACTGGTAAATTATCAGGTCCTGGCTACCACAGATAATGGGATGGAAGCTTTACGTCTTGCTCATCGATTTGAGCCTGATTTAATTATTATGGGATGGAATCTACGTGGCCTTTGTTCGTCCGAGGTTCTTCAAAATCTGATCGTTCAGCATCTTTGTCCGATCATTGTTGTACTTACCCAAGACGAAAATCACTTTTTATCAGAAGTCATTAACGAAGATGCCCACCAAGTTATACTTTATCCTTTGCGCATCTATGAAATGGTAGCTGCAATTCAGCTTGCTGAACATCGGTTTCTTCGGGAGTCTGAAAATACTCAGCGAATTAAACGTCTAGAGGAAGAACTTAAAACGCGTAAGCTAATTTTTCAGGCCATGCTTTACCTTATTCAAGAACGAGGATTCACTGAGAAGGCTGCTTATGCTGCTCTACGCACACAAGCCATGTCAACGCGCAAATCCATACGTGTGGTTGCTCAAGATGTCCTCAAAGGCTTATGGTTACCTGAACGAGTTGAGTAGTGTCAAAACTGACGTTTGACAGAAAGGAGTCTTATAAATGGAAGTATTGGTTAAACATATAAGGGGAATGCATTTTCAGGGAGAAGGAAGTACCAAAGTTATGACGAATATTGATACCAGCGTCACGGCCGGTGGAACAGGGCATGGAACCAATCCCATGGAACTGTTATTAATAGCAATTGCAGGCTGTAGTGGGATGGATATTGTTTCAATTCTTGATAAAATGAGAGTCAGATTCCATCGCTTTGAGATAATCGTAGAAGGAGAGCGGGCAAGCGACCATCCTCGTGTATTTAAAGATATTGAAGTAGTATATAAGTTTTGGGGCGAATCTCTTTCTGAAGATAAACTAAAGCGTGCTGCTCAACTTTCGATGGAAAAGTATTGTAGTGTTGCTAGCATGATTGATAAAGCCGCCAATCTCACCTACCGGATTGAGATTAATCATCGATTTGAGCCAGTAGTAAAGAAAAAGAGCTTATATTAAGCTCTTTTTCTACTACCAAATATTATGGAGCAATCTTGTCGGAATCGCTTTGTAATCCTTTGAGTTGGGTTTCCAGATTGTCGAGTAAGGTGCGAATCTGATTCATTTGATCAATTATCGAAGTCATGTTCGATGCATTCTCACCAGTAGGCGCTTGCGCCGTTGGTGACTGAACAGGAGCAGGTGTACTTTGTCCAGGTGTTGTAGGTTGTGGTGCCCCGTCTCCAAAGAGCTGTATTAGGGCTGAACCTAAGTTATCGGTCATCACCAAATGATCTTGATAAGCAAGCACGACCCGTTTCATTTCTGGTATACTACCGCCCTTATCGGATTGTAGATAGATTGGTTCAACATAGAGAAAGTTTCCGCCGATCGGAAGGGCTAAGAGGTTGCCTCGAATCACGCTTGAGCCTTTTTGGTCCCACAAGGAAAGTTGTTTCGATATTTCGGGGTCTTGATCTATTCTTGATTCAATTTGCAACGGACCGTCAATCTCAATATTCTTAGGCAGTTTATAAAGCAATAGCTCTCCATAATGTTCTCCATCCATTCGAGCAGCCATCCAGGAAACCATGTTGTTTCGCGAATTGGTTGTGCTAGATGCCGGTGTGAAGGGTAGCATCAGAACAAATTCCGGTTTATTCTCACCTGGGATCTTCATGATGGTGTAATAAGGTGCTACGTTTTGCGGTTTAGTTTCAAAAAGTTCCTTGGCAATATCCCAGGAGTCTTCCTTATTATAGAAAACGGTTGAATTTGTCATATGAAAGGTTTTAAGCATATTGCTTTGAACGTTAAAAAGTGTTTCGGGATATCGGAGATGGCTCTTTAAGCTCGGCGGCAGGCTGGCGATGTCCTTAAATACGCCAGGGAATATTTTCATATAGGTCATTAAAATCGGGTCTATGGGATCAACAGCATAAAAATCGACCGTACCATCATTGGAATCGATGATTACCTTCACAGAGTTTCGGATATAATTATAATCTTGATTAGAATACATATTAGAATAGGGGAGGGCATCTGATGTAGTGTAGGCATCGATAATCCACTTCAGGCGGCCACTATCAATGACTATATAAGGGTCTGAATCATAGGTTAAAAACGGCGCTAACTTTTGTACTCTATCTTTAATATTACGGTACACGAGCAATTTGCTTGCAGGGGTCACCTGAGTGGCAAGATAGAAGCGCGGGGTTGCATGACGAAGGGAAAGCATCAGCTTATTAAGAGGCGTTAAAGGGATCCCAGTTTTGCCTTGATAAGAATTTTCAGCATTCGCGCTGCCTTGGGGGTAATCAAATTCTTTAACTGAAGTGTTGGCAACGACCCAATCATTGGTCATCTCACCGAAATAAATCCGTGGCTCAGACATCTTGAATTCCGGAAACTCACTGACAGGAGGGACGTCTTTAATTGCAAAGGAGGGAAGCCCTTCAGAAGTGACTGCATTGGCAAATGAAGCGGACGCACCAAAACCATGGGTATATTTAAAATACTGATTTACAAAAGTTTTAGCTTTTTCATCTAAATCAGGAGTTGAGATTTCTCGTGGGCCAATCATAACTTGACGATATTCCCCATTGACAGTATACCGGTCGATATCGATGTCATGAAACTTATAATAGAGGCGAATGCCCTGTTTCTGGTTATAGGTTTGTAACATAGGCCTGGCATCATTAAGCCTTATGTTGTTAAGTGTCGACTGATCTGACTGCAATGCACTTATTGTGATGGGCGTGTTACCCGGATAGTCAACTTCAGTAATTTTGTTTAAGCCATACCCAAATCGCGTCAATTCGATCTCGTGTTGAATATATGGCTGCTCTTTACTGAGCTCGTTCGGGATAACGAGGAACGATTGTAGGAGTGCCGGGAAAATTCCATTGATTAATAATCCAACAACGAAAATACCTGTTATCGGTACCGTTAATAACCGTGATTCGTTAGATGCCAGTGAAATAAAAGATAAAATAGATCCTAAAATACTGATAACAATTAAGATTTTCAGGGCGGGAAGAGTAGCCGTTAAGTCAGTATAACCGGCACCAACGACATGTCCGTGCACGGAATATAGTAACTGGTAAATATCAAGATAGTATCCGAAAGCTTTTAAGGCAAAGAGAATTCCAATCAGAAATGCTAGGTGCTGGCGAGCAGATCCCAAGGAGACTGCACCTTTTTGCCATACCTTCTTTGAGCGGAAACGTAAGACTCCAGTAACGATATAAAAAATAGTTGTGAATAAGGTAAGTAAGAACAAGGGGCCAAAAAATGCATTGTATACAGTTTTCAAAAAAGGTAACTGAAAGAAGTAAAAAGCTAAATCCTTGCCGAAAATCGGGTCGAGTTGACCGAAAGGGGTGGCATGGATAAACGATAATATAGCCAACCAGCCTGTAAAACCGGCAACAAAACTGACTCCAAAACTTACAATAGCAGAAATAGCAAGTAACCAAACGGTAACTTTACGCTGACTAAGATTTAAAATTGGTCGGTTCATATCCTGAACTAAACGCAAACGCAAACGCAAACGCTCATTGACAAAGGTAATAATGGCGAAGCGAATAGAAAGTAAGGTTCCGGCAATAAAGATAAAAAGAATTGTGCCGTTTACCGCTTGAAAAAGCAATTTGCTAAGGATTGGCGTCCAAAATAATTGTGTATAACCGAGATCTTTGAACCACAACCAATCTTCAAATAAGCCACTCGACGCGGTCAATAATGAAACTAAAATGATCAAACCAATTACAACTTTAAGTAAACGGGGCAACAGTCATTCCTCCTTTAAATTTCTTAAAATCTAAATCTTACACAAACACAATGACATACTCGACTTATGATAATATATTCTTCCCAGTAAATGAAAAACCCTTCATTAGTTTTCAGAATTTAATGCAGATTTATTTGAAATCTTGAAAAGATATGGTATACTATTTTTTGAAATACCCTTATGGGGTATGAGACAGTTGAAACATGCAATAAGGAGCTGAAAGATATGTACGACGTTATTATTATCGGTGCGGGCCCAGCAGGCCTGACAGCTGGAATATATGCTGCTCGTGGTGGACTTAAAACAGTGATTGTAGAATTGGCGATGCCCGGAGGCCAGGCGGCATCAACTGAGAATATTGAAAATTATCCTGGTTTCCCTGATGGGATCAATGGATATGAACTTATGAATTCATTTCATAAACAGGCCTTAACTTTTGGTGTTGAGTTTATTTTTGAGGAAGTTCACGAATTCGACCTTAGGGAGCCCATTAAGAAAATCCAAACCGACAATCAAGTCCTTGAAGCACGAGCTGTTATTATAGCCGCTGGTTCCAAACCCCGGTTGTTAGGCGTACCCGGTGAAGATATTTTCAAAGGCCGAGGAGTGTCTTATTGCGCCACCTGTGATGGGGCCTTTTTTAGAGGTAAAAAAGTTGTTGTTGTCGGTGGGGGAGATGCAGCTATCGAAGAAGGAATTTATCTTACTAAGTTTGCAGAAGAAGTTATCATTGTACATCGGCGGGAGGGCTTCCGTGCTTCTCAAATTGCTATGAACAGAGCGAAAGATAACTCGAAAATACGTTTTATACTTAATACTAGAATCGAGGAAATCCTAGGGTCTGACCGTGTAGAAGGTGTTCGTCTTCTCGATGTACTGAGTGGAGAAACACGTGAAATCCCTGCGGATGGTGTTTTCATGTATGTTGGAACTGATCCCAACGCTCAATTCATCCATGGGGAAATTGAGACAGACGATAGCGGGTATATTCTTACAGATCATCGCTTACAAACAAATGTCGAAGGGGTATATGCCGCCGGAGATATCCGTAATACTCTACTGCGCCAAGTAGCCACGGCAGTTGGAGATGGTGCTTTAGCTGCAGTAGAAGTCGAAAAATATTTATCGGAAATTAAGAATAAGTAGATTATACCTATAATTTGTCGAAATTGGAATAAATTTAAGAGGCGAATAACTTGATATTTTGTTAAGTTTGTACTACCATGTACAAATAAATCTATTTTTAAATAGATTGAATTATATAACTTTAGAGGGGGATATTCTAGTGCATTTCGTGGTCTGTCTTAAGCAAGTTCCGGACACTTCCGAAGTTCGAATCGATCCGATTACGAATACACTCATGCGGGAGGGCGTACCCTCGATTATTAATCCGTACGATGCCCACGCCTTGGAGGAAGCAATCCGCCTTAAAGAAAATGTTGGGGGAAAAGTAACCATTGTCAGTATGGGACCGCCACAAGCCAAAGAAGCGCTGAAAAAAGCCATGTCTTATGGGGCGGATCGCGCCATTCTTTTAAGTGACCGTGCATTTGGTGGTTCAGACTCTTTAGCTACAGCGTATATTCTTTCATCGGCCCTGCTCAAGATACATGAAACCGAACCGATTGACCTTGTCTTTGCAGGAAAAGAAGCGATTGACGGAGATACCGCCCAAACCGGTCCGGGCATTGCCCAGCGCCTCGGATTTCCCCAACTAACCTACGCGATTAAAGTTAAAGAACTTACTGACAAAACTGTAACAGTAGTTCGCAAGACTGAGAGTGGGCGTCAGGTTGTTCAGGCTCAGTTACCTGCACTTCTTACGGTGGAAAAAGAGCTTAACGATTTGCGTTACGCAAGCCTTCCCAATATGATGAAAGCTGCCGCCTATGAACCAGAGATGTGGGATGTTAAGACTCTACCTTTCGATACAACGCAAATGGGCCTGAAGGGCTCGCCAACTAGTGTCTCAAGAATTTTTGCACCCCCTGGCCGTAGTGGCGGAGAGATAATAGACGGAACGAAGGACCCTACCGGAATAGCTGCCTCCGTCGTGCAAAAAATCTTCCAGCAAAATATCATCATGGTTAATCCCCTAGCTAAGGGAGGCAAACGCTAATGACCGTCTTAGTTGACAAGACAAAATGTATCGGGTGTGGGGCGTGCGTCATGGAATGTCCCGTAGAAGCCCTTGACCTCCTTGATGGGCTCGCAGTAGTCAATCCCAAGAAATGTAACGACCAAGGTAAATGTGTCACGGTCTGTCCGACCAATGCCCTAGCCTTACCAAATCAAGCCACTCAACCCGCTCAACCCAAAGAAAAACTCGATCCTGAAAAGGGTTCAAAATTTAATTTACAAGACCCTCTGCCGGAGTCCGTTCAGGATTATGCCGCAGGTAATGAGAAAAAGACAATTCGCTCCCAAGTGACGCCAGTAGCAGGTGGAGATGTCTGGAGTGGGGTCTGGGTTATTATTGAATATATTAATGGGAAAATTGCCCCAGTGTCATGGGAATTATTGGGAGAAGGTCGCAAACTTGCTGATGCAATAGGGTGTGAGCTTTGCGGAGTAATCACTGGTCACCTGGTCGAAAGTGTGATACCTGAGGCCTTTGCTTATGGGGCTGAGAAAGTTTATGTTATCGATCATCCGGAACTTAATGATTACCGCACTGAACCCTATGCTGATGCGATTACCGGTCTTGTCACAAAATATCAACCGGAGATTATTTTAATGGGCGCAACCTCTATGGGACGAGATGTTTTTCCGGCTGTGGCGACTAAATTACAAACCGGTTTAACCGCCGACTGTACGGTACTTGGTATCGATCCGGAGACAAAACTTTTACAACAAACCCGTCCTGCTTTCGGTGGCAATATTATGGCCACGATTCTCTGCCGTACCAGGCGTCCACAAATGTCTACCGTACGCCCAAGAGTTATGGCAATGCCAGAACGTGTTGAGGGTCGCTCAGGAGAACTGATACGTGAGGAATTTAGCATTAATGAAAGCGATTTACGTACGAAAGTACTCGAATTTGTCCTCTCCGATGCTAAGAGCGCCTTCTTGGATAAGGCTGAAATCATCGTAGCAGTGGGCTTAGGTCTTGCAGCAAAAAGAAACCTAATCCTTGCGGAAGAATTGGCTGAAGTCTTAGGGGCTACGCTGGCAGGTTCACGCGGTGCCGTAGAGGCGGGTTGGCTGACCCATGATCAACAAGTCGGGCAATCTGGGGTGACGGTTCGACCTAAAGTATATATCGCCATCGGGATTTCGGGTGCTATTCAGCATTTAGTCGGGATGGAAACCTCAGACTTTATTATTGCCATTAATAATGACCCAGAGGCTTCAATATTAAAGGTTGCAAATTTTGGTATTGTTGGGGACCTTTTTCAAATCGTACCTGCGCTGACCGCAGAGTTTAAAAAACGCCTTCAGCACGGCGTGGCAAATTAAGGAGGGGCAAACATGGAAAACTTTGATGTGATCGTCGTTGGAGGCGGTCCTGCTGGCCTGTCTGCCGCGATCAGTGCTGCCCAGGCTGGCATGAAAACTGTAGTAGTTGAACGCGGGGATTATCCAGGAACCAAGAATGTCATGGGGGGCATACTCTATACCAAAGCGACCAGCATGGTCGTTCCGGAGTTTTGGAAAGAAGCACCTTTAGAACGTCCGATTATTGAACAACGAATTGCGATGTTAAGTGGCGATGAGTCGATCATGGCTGGTTATCGCGATCCTGCCTGGGGGATAGAGCCCTATAATGCGCATTCAATTTTACGGGTTAAGTTCGACCGTTGGCTAGCGGGGCAAGCTGAAAAAGCTGGCGTTATGATTATTACTGAAACGTTAGTGGAAAATTTACTATATCAAAACGATAGAGTCGTAGGTATTCGTACCGGACGCGCTGAAGGGGATTTAGGAGCCAAGGTTGTTATCATAGCGGAAGGGGTTAATAACTTCTTAGCAGTTAAAGCAGGACTTGCCAAACCCTTGAAGCCTGATTCGGTTGCAGTTACAGTAAAAGAAGTAATAGCTTTGCCCAAGGAAAAGATCGAAGATCGTTTCTGCCTTGATGAAGGTCAAGGGGCTACAATCGAACTATATGGGGATTCCACGGCAGGGCTGATGGGTGTAGGTTTTATTTATACCAATAAAGAATCAATTTCAATCGGTGTTGGAACAATTCTGGAACCTATGATTCGTAATAATTGGACACCCAACGATCTCCTTGAAAATTTAAAATCCAAGCCTTATGTAAAACGTCTTCTTCAAGGCGGAGAAACTAAGGAATATTTAGCTCATTTAATCCCTGAAGGTGGATATACTCATGTACCGAGACTTCATCGTCAAGGAGTGCTTGTCGTTGGTGATACGGCGATGCTTATGAATTCGTTGAATCGAGAAGGTTCAAACCTGGCCATGATCTCGGGTAAAATTGCCGGTGAAGTCGCTGCCGGGTCCATAAAGTCTGGGGATGTAAGTGACCAAGCTATGACCGTTTATGAAACCCGTTTGCGGGATTCCTTCGTCCTCAAAGATCTTCACCATTATCGTCATATGGGTAAGTTCTTTGAGAATAATCCACACCTCTTAAAAACTTATCCAAAGCTACTTTCTCAAGCAGCAAAAATGTATTTAACCGCTGATGGGACACCCAAGAAGGAACGTCAAAAAGAAATTATTAAAATGGCCTTCGAAAATCGCTCAAAAGCCGGTCTTATCAAGGATGTCTATGGGGCATGGAGGGCGCTGTTATGAAATTAGATGATAAACTTTTTTTGGTACGCTTTAATACCGATAAGTTAAATCACATTAAGATCAATGATCCTAATGTCTGCTTAAAGCAGTGTCAAGACAAACCTTGTACACGCTTTTGCCCAGCCCATGTTTATGATTGGGATGAAGA